>OFGC01000127.1_pt1 | contig 89355 bp, 84 predicted proteins | sample 1521691 | NCBI WGS metagenome assembly OFGC01 (sample SAMEA3504121, study PRJEB24116) | mouse gut metagenome | biome: mouse gut; feature: mouse-associated habitat; material: faeces | place: Denmark | collected 2011
ATGAGGTATTTGGATTATCGCCCTCAATTTACGAAAAATGTGCCAAGAGCACGGTATCTGAAGACAGAGAAGTTGCGGCGGCCTTGACCTTTTTATTCTGCCGGTGTAATAAATCTCGAATTTTTTATGTACTTTTGCATTGAATTTGAAAAAACGACATCAATGAAAATCGCCATAATAGTAGCCATGGACAAAGAGCTTCAGCTACTTCTGCCCATGCTAAAAGATTGCCGTGCAACAGAAGACGGCAAGTATTATACCGGAACATTGGCCGGCCACGACATTGTAGCTACAAAATGTGGCATAGGCAAGGTCAATGCTGCCCTTGGAGCTACCGCCCTTATAGATAACTACGCTCCCGACATGGTTATAAACACAGGTGTAGCCGGCGGTACGGGCGCCACAGCAAATCCGGCGAAAGTTCTTGATGTTGTCCTTGCTAGCGAAGTGGCATACCATGATGTATGGTGCGGCCCCGGCACAGAGCCCGGCATAGCCGCCAATTGCCCGGCACGTTTCACATGTCCTTTATCCGACGACATACGGCTCGCCTTGGGAGCTCGCGAGGGTCTGCTCGCCTCAGGCGATATCTTCGTAGACCGACGTGAAGATCTTGACCGAATACTTTCACTCTACCCCGACGCCTTGGCCGTAGATATGGAGTCGGCGGCGATTGCCCATGCCTGCCACCTCCGCAACATCCCCTTTGTCTGCCTGCGTGTGATAAGCGATACCCCGGGAGAGGGAGGAAACGCCGCTGCATACAACGATTTCTGGACTGCCGCTCCCGAAGCCACATTCCACACTCTCGAACGTCTCCTTGAGCTGCTCTGAATGAAAGACCTGCATGCCATACGCGGAGCCCGGCTCCTGCGCGAATGGATAGCGCAGGGTGAGCATCAGACTCAAGATTTCAAATTCGCCATCAGCGACGCCCGCAAGATAGCCCGCTCTCTTTCGGCATTTGCCAACCATGAGGGTGGCAGACTGCTCATTGGGGTGAAAGACAACGGCGTGATTGCGGGCGTACGCAATGAAGAAGACATATACGTAGTCGAGCAGGCCGCCGAGCGCTACTGCTATCCTCCGCAAGAGGTGACATTTCAGGCCTACCGTATCGACGGGCCTACCCACGTCATTGTAGCCTCAATCAATGCTGCAGAAAAGCTCCCGGTATATGCCGTCGAGCCCGACGGTTGCCGACGCGCTTACTTCAGGGTGGCAGATGAGAATATCGCGGCACATCCCCTGATGGTGCGGGCTTGGGAGCAAAAGTATGCCGACAATGCGCCTACCTTCAGCCTCGAAGGGCCTGCCGCTGCCATTCTTGACTATATAGTCTCGAAAAAACAAGTTTCCGACACTCGGCGCATGGCTCTCGACCTGCATATCTCAGCCGACACTGCCGACTCCTATATCGCCCGCCTTGCGGCCATCGAATTGCTGCGGTTCAAATACAGCGCCGGCCACTTCGTGATAGAAGCAGCCGAAGAGTAAGAGGGGTAGTATTTATCACAATTTACGGGCTATATATTCTATCAGTTCTGCCGGAGTGCAGTCTTTCAACAGCACCGTGCCGCCGGCGTCAAGTAGATAGATTGTCGGGTATGTGCCGAGGCTATATAACTCCTCGTCTTCGATTACACCGCCATCAGAAGCGTCGGTCCAGTTTGACGGCAACCATGCGCCGTGAGCCTGCCATTCTTCCGGATCGCCCGGACTCAGGGCGAGCACTTTCATTCTACCACCTATCAGTTTGGCCTTGATCACCGGGTCGTCGGCAAAGGCCATAGCTATATCGTGGCAATTATGACAGTCCGGGTCATAGAAAAATAGCATTGTCGGCTTGTCGGCAAAGGCATGCAGCGACGATTCAGAGCCATCGCGCGCGGTGAATTTGAAATCGGCAGCCGGAGTGCCGGGCATATTCTTGCACGTCATCTCAAGCATATATTGCGCCCGCAGACTGTCGGGGAATCCGGCGGCTATGCTGCGCTCAAGAAACATTGCATAAAGCGCCTCGTCGCGCTGACCCGACTCCTTAGCAAAAAGGCAATCCTCCAATGCGTGCGACACAGCCAATGCCTGAGCCTCACCGGCCTTGACTGCGGCGGCAAGGTATATGTCGGCAGCAGCGCTACGGGCGCTGTCGCCGCTCATGACAGGGAATACCGACAGAAAATTGGCCGTATTCTGCGCCACCTGACGCAGATCAAGTGCCATGGTGTCGGACCAATCCATGTCATCCCAGAAATGGGCGGCTATATAGTCGGCCCGCATTGAGGGCTCGCGCAGTGAAGCCGGCACTGACGGAAGCGACAGCTCGCGTGCAACAGAGCAAAGTGCCGCGACGGCGGCAAATACCAATATAATGCGTTTCATATTTTCATTTAGAACTATTGAGCCGTGACGGCAATGCGCCGCGAGGCAGTCTCGAAAGTCTTGCCGTCGCCGGTGATTGTGGCGCGGTAGAGATAGATACCGCGGCTCACGCGCCGGCCCCCCATATCCGTGAGATCCCAACTTACGGGCACAGAGAGGAACATGTCGCTGCGACCGCTCGACGAGCCGCTCCATACCTGACGGCCAAGGAGGTTGTAGACCGTTACGGTGACAGTCACGTTACCATCGGGCTGATTATGGCTAAGATAGAAGTTTGCCACCGTAGAAGCGGGATTGGCGTCGGAGTAAACATCATAAATCTTCGGAGCCATACCTTCTACGACATTGAATTCCAAAGTCTGCTCGGCAGGATTGCCGGCTGTGTCCCACACCCGCAGAGTAAGCGTATGTGAGCCTTCGGCAAGGCCGCTGAGGGGGTAGTTGATCACACCCGAGGGACTGCCGTCGGCCGAGGGTGTATAGTAATCGGAGAGGCCGGTGAAAGTCTTTGTGCCGTCGACTATCGCTGTAAGCTGATGGCCAATGCCGGCCGACGACACGTTGATACCGATGTCGTCGCGCAGCGAGGCTATGAGCATGGGAGAGTCGTTGACGGTATCGCCGCTGCGGAAATCACTGTGGTTGAGCACCATCGACTCGATTACCGGAGCTTTGTCGTCAAGCTCGGCATTCTCGTCGTAACCGTATACATAGAAATCGCGGAAGAGGCCGATTGCCTCTGTATTGTTCTCGGTAGAATAGGCATAGAGCGACATTGCCGCCGGACGGAAATTCTGCGCTATCTCAAGGGGCATGGCCACGTCGAGGCTGAAACGTCCGTTATGCACCGGTGCGGACCCCGTGTAGATTCTATCGCCTATATCTTCGAAATTCTCAACCTTGCCTTCGCCTCGGCCATTGGTGGTGACGGTACGCTCGGCATCGAAAATATCCACGAGCAGCACGCCCTCGAAGTCTGTCATTTCTTTACCGTCAGCACCAACCACCGAGCCTGATATATTGGCACGTTCAAGAGCGGCCAACGTAGGCTGGGCGTCGCTGTCGGCCACGGATACGCCTTTGATTTCGTCTACCCTGACATTATTGTATGGCATGGCAAGCGGTAGGGCCGGGTCGCCGACAAATATATATCGCAGGCGGTTTTCATCGCTCGTAAGCTTGCCGTCCTTGTCGCGTATGTCATTCTTGGCCCGGCGGTAAATCTCACCCGGTGTGAGCAGACGCCCCTCGCTGTCTGTCGCGGCAAGGGCTCGGCCGATAGCGGATGTGAGAAGACCGTTCATCGAGATAAACACCGGGCGCACAGCACTTATCATACCTATCGCACCACCATAGCGCTCAAGATACATCAGCTCGCCGCCGCTTATGGTGCGCGAGTCAAGGCGCAGGAAGTCGCAGGTAGCGGCATAGATAAAGGGCCAGTGGCGAAGATAGAGACTGCTCAGGTCATTATACGAGAGCATACCTTCTTTGGTCCAGCCGGTGGGGCTTGCATGGCCTACGAAATTCCACCACACCACGCCCTCGTCGAGCATACGGTACATGGCTTTGCGCGCCTCGGGATATGTGCTGCCCACATATTCGTAGGCGTCGATATAGACCTTGCGTGGGAGCATTGCGCCGCCACCACATAGTTCGTATTGGTTCAGGAGCGTCTCGGTCTGCTGGAGATGTATCGCAGTGTCCTCATCATCGCAGAGGAAGAGGAAACGATGTTTCCATGCGGTCTTCTTCGATTTTCCGGCATATTCTATGGTCTTGTCAACCATATTTCGTGCTTCGAGCACCGATGTCACGGGCATACGGCCTATGGCTATGGAAAGCTTGTCGAGCCCCATTGTCTCGCCGGAGCCGTCTTCGAGCATGGCGGTGATATCGTCGGAGCAATAGCCGGTGTTGTCGGATAGCGACGAAGCCACACTCCGCGGCATCCACGACGGTATAGTAGGGTAATTCGGCGCGTATGCGGTAAGGCTGCGGTTGTCGAGGCTCGTGCGGCCGAAAAGTATGGCATAACGCAGGCCACCTCGGTCGTAGAGCATTTTGAAGAAGCGGCGTATACCACCGATGTCGGGTGTGCCGCTCGAGAATTCATTGTAGATTTCATCAGGCGTCACAACGGCCACCGACAGTTTCTCCTCTGCTCCGGCATGGAAGTCGGCAAGGCGCTGAGCCTGCTCGCGATAGGCCGAGGGGGTGACGATAACCATGTCGATATCACGGAGGGCATGGAGGTTCTGCGCAGAGACCACGCCGACAGTCTTGGGTGCCGGTATATTCGCCGACGGGGTAAAGGCGGCATAGTCGCGGAGACCTGTCGCGCTGTTCTGCCAACTGAGCGACGAGCCGTAGGCGCGCCCGGCAAGTACCTTGATATTGAGCGGGTCGGTAACATCCCAAAGGGTAACATCCGAGGCCGACGCACACTCGAGAGTGTTTGCAGCCGACGTGGTGCTGAACGACAGGTAGCCCGCCGAAGGCAGCCGCAGGCGGCGCTCATAGTTGAGGCTCAGATAATTGAGATTCGCAGCTGTGACGACACCCGAGCAAGAGTAGCCTATCGTGATTTCGGCCGACGTGCCGGCTGAGACCCCTGTACCGTAGGCCACGGTTTCGGAGCCGTGGATATAACTGCCTGACGTGAGAGGCACATTATATGATGTCTTGGCACCGGCGTTGACACTTACCGACAGCGAGCCTGCCGATCCGGCGGCGGTGATAAGCGATATGGCCCACCGCAGCTCGCCGCCTTCTACAGCGTCGGGAGTAGAAAACGATATCTTGCGTTGGTTAGTGAAGCGCATTTCCTCGCCCACAATCAGCGGGCCGGCCTCGCCGGACACCTGAGTGAGTTCCTGCTCATGGTGCACGCGGCTCATATACGTGGTGGCGGGATTGCTCCCTGTAGGCATGGCGGCAGTGGCGCCGATTTCGCGGGCCGGTTCATCACCGCGAAGCCCCACGAAGTAGTAGCCGGCGATGGAGTAGTCGTTCTGACGAAGCACGAAATGTTTAGAGCGCGGCTCATACCACTCGTTAGCACCGAGGCCGTAGAACACTATGCCGCGGTCTGACAGCACTGTCTGCACCTCGGGCAGGTCGTCGATATAGTTCTTAAGCGACAGCACATCCGACTGACGGTGACCGCCATAACCACGCACCACCACTTTCGACGGATCCGAGAAGCCCCACGAGCGCAGGGTAGACAGCGGTATGCAATAGAGGCCGTCGTCGTCGACGCGCACTTTCACCCATCGCCCCTCGGCGAGGACCGAGTTGTCGGCATACACTCCCGTGTCGAAAGCCGCCGCGCCGACAGTCGCTGCCAGCGCCGCTATAATTACTGAAAAGGTGATATATATCTGTTTGATCATGGAGAGCAAATATGTAGTGTGGAGGCGTGTTTACCTCAATGATTCTAACGTAGATTATGTTGTTTTATTGTGTTGCCAATCGAGTCGAGCCATGCTTTCCATTGCTCGCGCGAGCCATTGAAAGTGTTGAGGTCAACCTTGCCCCTCACCCCGGCCACTTTGCCCACATGGCTGTGCTGCCACAGACGCCACGGGCGGCGTGTGAGCGGAGGGTCGGTAAAGGAGCAGATCCACAGGTCCGGGTCGCTGCCGTCGAGGCGATCGTAGGTGTGGCGCACGAAGCGTGCGTCGCCGTTCTTGTTGGTATATATCACCACCGGGCCGCGCTCTACATTTACTATCGCCAACATCGTGGCTATGCGCTCGTTGATTATTTCTGTAGCATAACCCGCCGGATTGCCCCACTCCTCGATGTCGATGGCCGCAGGCAGCTGCAGTTCGCAGTCTTTGACAGCGTCGAGGAAATTGATGGCCTGCCGCTTGCCGTCGCAGTCGAAGCGGAAGAAGTGATAAGCCCCCACGGCAAGACCGGCACGGCGCGCGGCAAGATAGTTTCGGACAAAAGCAGGGTCGCGGTGCGACACTCCCTCGCTCGCCTTGAGGTAGACGAAATCAACGCCCGAGGCAGCGATAGAGTCGAAGTCGGGGCTGCCGTTATGAGCTGACAGGTCGAGGCCGCAGATCGGGTAGCGCCCGCGGTCGAGCTCAACATGCGGCTCCCGCGGCTGCACCACACGCCACAGCGCCACCCCCACGGCAAGAACTGCCGTGAGAGCAACAATCCCGACAGCTACTGCCCGGGCACCCTTGTTGCTCAATCGCTTCACACTACAAAAATACTAACAATTTCGAACACCCGCAAAAAATTCACCCGTCAGAAAACTGTAAAATAAACGGCTGAACGGAGCTATAAGCTTATATACTTTTCTAATCGACCACTCCAAACTATTCCAATCTTTGCAAGATTGGAATAGTTTAGAGCTTATCTTCAACTTTCTCTTTATACAATCGGCCTCTGATATATCCTTTCTTTTGTCTGTTAAGTGAGATTTCCGCCAAAAGGCCCATTTCTACAAGACCTGTTATATCATGTTTGGCAGTAGTTGGAGTTACCAATAATCTCGAACTTACATCTTTGACCGTCAGCACCATATTCTCATCTTTCAGCATGAAATAAAGGATTTCGGATTGGCGCTGCGAGATATTTCCAATCCGCAAGATCCGGTTTTGGTCGTTGCGTTGGGCAATCTTGCGGGATATGTATTTCTGAAGTTCATTGAATGCTTTTTCAAGAGCCGCCAAGTGATAAGATATAAAATATCCTATATCATTACCATCGGCTTCCGTCTGTAGGAATGATTTCTCGTATGATGTCTTTGACTTGTAAATCACCCTTGATATAGACATATACTCAGTCAACCAATATCCTGATTTAAGCATATACCAATGGAATAATGCTCTTGCCGTACGGCCATTGCCGTCAACAAACGGATGAAGGTATGATATAAAGAAATGAATTATTATCGCCTTGATAATCGGGTGGATGAATATTGGAGTATTTTTTTCATTTGCAAAGTCGACAAGCCATGCCATTGCCTGCGGTATTTGGGTATGACATGGAGGTGTATGGACTACTTCATGCGTAATTGCGTTCTCAACGACGACCTCATCATTACTCCTGAACCGGCCGCTGTCATTGGGATCGTCCAATGTACCGGCGGTCATCAAGGAATGGATATTCAAAATGAAATCTATTGAGAGTGGCTGCTCAGTGTGTTTGGAGAGATATTTGATTGTCTGATAATTATTATAAATCATCCGCTGCGATTTATCCTTGGGTGATATATTCTTGCGCAGCATGTCCTTTGCAATTTTGCGGGTGGTGGAGGCTCCCTCCATCTGACTCGATGAAATTGCTTCTTCTATAACCGATCCGATAAGGTACCTTTGTCTGTTTTCCTGCGGAATAATAGACTCACTGCCCCATGTGCCGCCGAATTTCATATCGAATTCATGGCATAGACGCATCATGGTATTTGTCAGGCAAAAATGAAATCCGTATGGAGCGTATACTTCGGTGTCTTTTGTCGTCCGCAAAAGTTTCAAAATTGACCAAAGCTCTGTAGGATCATCAATACCATTGATTTTTTTATATTTGAGTTCAGACCAATATATATACGAATCCAATAGCTTGTTTATATTATCCAATATGGCTTTGTCAAGTTTCAGTATATCTATAGTCTGATTATCTTTAATTTTCGGGGGTAATTCTATCATGGCGTATTAAATTTGATATTTCGGTGCAAATATAAACAAACTATTCCAATCTTGCAAAGATTGGAATAGTTTGGTATAGTCAATTTGATTTTTCTCAGCTGATGATTGTCGCTGTCAGGCGGCGGGGAGAGGGGTGGTCGCGGAACTCGCACAGGTAGATTCCTTGCCATGTGCCGAGGTTGAGGCGGCCACCGGTGATGGGTATGGTGACGCACGGGCCTATGAGCGAAGCTTTGGCGTGGGCGGGCATGTCGTCGGGGCCTTCGAAGGTGTGGAGGTAATATGGCTCGCGCTCTCTGACGAGGCGGTCGAAAATGCTTTTGAGGTCGGTGCGCACGTCGGGGTCGGCGTTCTCATTTATCGTGAGGGCTGCCGAGGTGTGCTGTATGAAGAGGTGGAGCAGCCCGGCCTGAGGTAACTGTGGCAGGGCGGCGACGATCTCGTCGGTGATGAGGTGGAAGCCGTTGCGCCGCGGACGCAGGCGTATTTCAATCTGTTGAGTCATCCGATGTAAGTTTCGCAGGCGAAACTTGTTTATTTTGAGGTTAACAGGTTTAATAGCTGAAGTTTCGCAAGCTACACTTCAGTCAGGCAAAAAAGGAAATAAAGGCAAAAAGGCAAGATTATGGTCTTGCAATTGAGTAATATTCGAATGGTATTCTCTTGCCTGCCATCGGCAATTGCCTTTTTAACCTTCTTTGCCTATTCAACTTAAGCTTGCGAAAGTTGAATTAAATCTTTGTCATGTGGTAGCCGAGGGCGTTGAGCTCTACGGCCACACCGGCAAGATAGAGCTGATGGAGTGCGGCGACATAAATGCCGAAAGCCTCTTGTGTGCCCGGCTCTACCTTGGCGTGCATGATGAGCGAGTAAAGCCTTGAGGCACAATCGGCCACGAGGTCGCTGACGCGCTCGAGCTCTTCGCCCTCGCATTTTATCACCTCTTCGAGCACAGCCTCATCCATCTCGTCGTAGCCGCGACGGTCGCGCAAGGCGGTGTAGAAGTCGGTGCGGGCGGCGTTGCTTTCCCAGTCCTCATCCCAATAGTGGGCCATTGCCATGCCTACAAACATCATCCAGCCGAGCGACACCACGGGGTAGTTCTGAAACTCACGTGCGCCGTCGGGCAGGTAGCTTCGCACTATCGCCGGCCATTTCTCCTCAAGGTCAGCGCACTCGGGTACAATCTCGTCGAGAGCGCCTTTCTTGACAAGGAACTCGGAGAGTCCGCGCCTCGCCTTCTCTTCAAATTCAGATACGATATCGTTGTTATTTTCCATTTTCACAGAATAGTACCCGGCGCATTGACTCATACAGCGCCGGATTAGACACAAGTAACGAATGATTGCGGTCGGCGCGGATAGACTCCACTATGGCGCCGGCCTCGGCTGCAATAAGCTCTCCGGCCGCCACATCCCAGCGGTTGAGATTGAGCTCCCAGTAGGCGTCGAGGAAGCCGGCTGCTGTATAGCACAGATCCATCGCCGCCGAGCCCATGCGGCGGACAGCGCGCACGCACATCGCCATGCGGCATATCTCGGCTAGGTTGTTGTCGGGATTGTCGTTGCGGTCGTAAGGCATACCGGTGGCGACGACGGCTTTCGAGAGCACACCCTTGTCGGAGCATGCCAGGCGCTTGCCGTTGAGCCAAGCCCCGCCGCCCTTGACGGCATAGAAACATTCATTGAGATAAGGCGCGAAGACTACTCCGAGCACAGCCTCGCCACAGTGCTCCAAGGCTATCGACACGCAGAACGGCGGCAGGCCCATGGCGAAATTGGTGGTGCCGTCTAGAGGATCTACCACCCAGCGCCACTCGCGGTCGTCATGCTCGCGGCCTGACTCCTCGGCGATAATGCCATGCGATGGGAAATGCTCATGTATATAGCCGACTATCGCAGCCTCCGACTCCTTGTCGGCGACGGTGACTACATCGCTGTCGTTGAGCTTTGTAGACTGCTCGAGATTCTGCGAGCGGAAGTAGCGCAGATGTATTTCACCGGCCTTTTCCGCCATCTCCAAGGCCGCAGCCATCATCGGCCTGTGCTCCGCCGGTATGTCGGCAAGAAATTGACTCAAATCCGTCATATCGACGAACTTACAAGAAATTGCACACGTGTGTAGAGGCTGCCATATCTCACATACATCACCACCTTGGCCTTGCCTGAGGGCGTGTATGATTTATTTGAGAACTCGATTTTATTATCGGTAATCTTGACCTGCAAGCTGTTGGCCAAGTCGTAGCCCTCAACATTATAGACTGAATAATCAGAATCTATCACTACGCCTTTCTCAAAATTATAAGTCGCGGCCTCAGCATAATTGTTATCATCCCAAGATTTCAAGAATATAGGATAAGAGTTATCCCATGCCGGCAGTTTATCGGTTTTGGGCGAGCACTCTGCATAGCGCACTTTCGCACCGCTTATCTCTTTGTCGGAATCATAGAGCCACGAGTCGACATAGAGATTATAATAGTCAGCATTGATAGATACAGCACGCTCTCCGGCGATATCCCTCACATCATTGGCAAGGACAATCTGGTAGAAATTGCCGGGTGTAACAGCCATCTCGTATGCAATCTGCGTAAGGTCAGGATTTTGGCTGAAACTGCCTTTCTTGCCAAGGTCTACAATGCCACATTTAGAGGAAACGAAGTTATTGGCGCTGTTGATATACACATCCGAGCCGCCGATAAAGGTCTTGCCATTGTCGCTGTTCATCATATTGAGCGTGATGGCATTGTCGGGAATCTTGGGCTCATCATCGCTGCACGCCGCCAAAGCCATGCAGGCCAGTGATATAAAAATGAAAATAAGTCGGTTAAGCTTCATGTTTTTATAGTTTTTATCAGTTATTGCCATTACCCGGATAAGGTCTGCAAAGATAAGCATTTTCACAACCCACCGCAAAAAAAATTTTTAAATTCATGTGCGACATGTCTCCTAAAATCCTAAAATCAAATTATAGGACTAATCAAGCCTGTCCCAAAGGATGGTAACCTATTCCGTCTGCACTTCAGCGGCAAGAATATTTTTCAGTGGTTCAAAGACATGTAGCAGTCACAGAGGCAAACCATCAGCATAGGAGTAAAGCGTTAAAAGAACAACGGCTATCTGTTCCATATAGAACGGATGGCCGTTGTATTTCTTCGACTTATTTAATCGGACTAATCAAGAATACTAAACTTGTTTTCTATTATTCATCATCGTCATAAATGAATCAACATCAATATTCCGATTGTTACGTAGAAACCATTCGATATATGCAGGGTCTTCGGAATAAACTTCCTTATATGTTTTGCCATTATATTTACCCAATGGGATGCAACTATCAACTGTGGCTTTCGGAAAAACTCGATTGATTTCCGCTTCAATCAAAGACTTTGCATCGGGGAAATTTTGGGGAATGTTTAATAGCTCATGGAAATTTACTCTAAAATAATGGTCTTGTTCCATAAGCCAATATATGTATTTGGGGTCTGATTCATATATTTCACCAATAGTTTTTCCCTTATACTTCCCGAATTTTATTTGAAATCGGAAGTTCGTTTGGGAAATATTGTTTCCATATCTAGTCCAGGCACGTCAAGAAGAACCCACTTGCCACAACCAGCACAAGGTATCTCCTCTTCACTTATATTAGGATAGCAGTCTTTCCGATATGTGTCATCTGGTTTACCATCGACAAAACATTTACCATAAGTTTACCATATTTCCCACGAGGTTCTGCTTTCTCAACTAAGAAAGTCCTATCTCTATTAGGATCATACATTCTTTCCTCGCTGGATGATCGGGCTAATCCCATTTCGCAGCGTTTAACCAAAAATGGAACTCGTCTGCCAATATTATAATACAAACTAAAAATATTATCTCATGGATACATTATTCCTTTTTATTGGACTTAAATAATGGTTCAAGTGCTCGTTGTATCGCTTTGCGAACATCATCAGCCTCAGTTTCTCCCTGACCTTCAGCAGTACATGAACAAATAGGCTTTTGGGTAGCTGCAGATATGAATTGTATTGTTACTTCGATGGAATATCCAAGATTGACATTTCTACGCCCAGTTTCTCCAAAATTGACAATCATTGTTTCTTTGGCGTTGTCGGGATTAACTTCATTTACTTGAATGAATCCATTCTTAAATAAAATTCCAGAAATGATAGAACTTGGGTTTGTTGATTTTGTCGTACCACCGTAAACTCCATATTGATTTCCGTAAACTCCTGAACTTGAAGTATAGTCACCAGTAGGCGAAACGTAAAAATACCGATAGTTGAAAATGTCATCATCATAGGTATTTACTATTGGCGGACGCATAGATGCACACCCGCTAATCAACAAAGTCAATATAAAACTAATAATGAGGGTTATTGAGAGTCGTTTCATAATCATGTCTATTTTTCTATTACAAGTCCTCGCCATTCGCTCGATTGTACTCATTATCATAGAACATCGTGATATAATATTTACCGTACATCTCAGAAATCATAAACCACACGGGTTTATTTCTCAAAAAGTTCATCATTTTATCAAACGTATCTGAAATAATTTCAGTACGCATTTCATCAGTTGGAGATTCTAATTGCTCCGGAGTGTATTTGTCTTGAACATCTTTCAAGATAGAAGCGTGCATTTGTTCCATAGCTTCTCCCTCTGGCAACTGATAGAATATTGCTTCATATCTTTTGTTACGCACGGCCATTTCATAGGAGATATCTTCATTCTCAGGAATGGTATAATCGTCTAAGGAAAGATATTTTCCATTATCCTTGAACTGTGAGCACAAGCGGTTGAATCGGATTCTAATATCCGTTTCGCTCATGGTGTTTTCATCGCTTACCATTATTCGAGATACTTTACCATTTTCAGTAGAAATAAATACATGAACATCATTTCCATTAAATCTGCCCATCAGAACATCATTATCACCCACAGTTTTTAACTTGAAGCCTTTTGATTTTAGATTCTTAATCATGTCAGCCTTAGTGCCATCCACGGGAAATCCTAAAAATTTGGTTACATCGTTTTGTGCAAAAGAAACAACTGCACAAAATAAGATAGCAAATATGGTGAATACCGTTCTTTTCATATTAGTCTGTTAAAACGCACCGAGGTTCCAATGAGTGCCATTAAATCACGAAGCGTGGAACTGCAATGCCACGTTCTAAGTCGGAGGTCGTAGGAAGAACCTTTTTAAGAGAAATGGTAATAGCAGCCCACGCCGTTAGCGTGAGAACCACTATGCACACTCTCTTAAAAAGTCTTGAATTTCCTACGTTCCCGACTCCGAGTTTAGCATAACGCTTCTTATTTTCCAAAATGTTGTGACGAGATATATCTCATCGGGTGCAAATATACGGATTTTATTTGAGACCAAAAATGCCTTGATAAAAGAAATTTAGGCAAGCAAATAGAATTAAATATAACGAACAGCGCTTAAAAACAGCTAATTCGGCGCTATCGGTTTGCCTTTATTTTGCCGAGCAGTACACTTTTAGTATACCTTAAAAACAAAAATAATGACTGAAAATCGAGTGATCTTCAGTCATTATCAGTACCCGGACCCGGGCTCGAACCGGGATGGGTCGCCCCAACGGTGTTTGAGACCGTCGCGTCTACCGATTCCGCCATCCGGGCATTTGCGCTGCAAAGTTAATATATTTTTTTTGCCTGCGCAAATTTATTTTTATTCAAGCAAGGTTGTAGTCGGGAGGCCTGCAAAAACCAATTCGCCACCCACAGCCTACAAACCACCAACCTTATCTTTTAATCGTCATGATCATGGTGCTTTTTGTGCTTTTTAGGTTTCTTTGGCTTCTTAGGTTTCTTATGGTGATAGCCGTGACCGTCGAAGTCGTAGGAATATTCGTGCTCGATACCTCCGAAGGTGCGTATCGACCCACATGATGTGACAGTAGAAGCAGCCAGCGCTATTATCAGCAACCGGAGCAGAAGGATGGTTTTGTTGAACGTCTTTTTCATAAGCGGCGTAGTGTTTTATATTATACACCCGAGGCCGCCTGAATGTTCAGCACGCTGCCGATATCCTGCGGTCAAGCTGGCGGAACTGCACAATTATCAGCCAAGCAGTGACAATCGTGGCGATGAAATCGGAAATCGGGAAGGAGAGCCATACGCCGTCGATTCCAAACTCGCGCGGCAGAAATATCAGCAGCGGAATCAAGAACACCACCTGTCGCAGCAGGCCTACGATTATCGACTTGGTGGCTTTACCAATACTCTGGAAGAGCGATGTGGATATCACCTGAAAGCCCACGACGGGGAAGACTATCAGACACAGGCGCAGGGAGCGCTCCGTAGCGTCGAGAAGGGCGCTGTCGGAGGTAAAGGCCATGCCTACCTCGCGTGGGAAAGTGAGGCCGAAAGCCGCTCCGCCGGCAGTGACGATGGTAGAGGCCGCTACAGCAAGCATATATGTGCGGCGGAGGCGGTGGTAGTGGCCGGCGCCGTAATTATAGCCGACAATAGGCTGCAGGCCTTGGCAGATACCGAGCACTATTGTCACCAGAAGCGAGGTATATGTCACCATTATGCCGGCAGCACCGATATCGCGGTCGCCGCCGTGGCTCAGAAGGGCGTTGTTGGCAAGGGCATTGACGATACACGAGGCGGCATTTACTATCGCCGGGGCGGCGCCGATGGCTATAATACCGCCTATTATGGGCCAGTGGAGCCGCCATATACCGCCGGTGAAGCGCACCGTGGCGTCGCGGCGCATGAAGTGTACCACCACGAATACCGATGATACGAACATGGCTATGTCTGTAGCCCATGCGGCGCCCTCTATGCCCCAGCCAAGCACATTGATGAAGATGGGGTCGAGAGCCACGTTGACGATAGCGCCTATGAGCATGGTGGCCATGGCTCGCTCCGGATAGCCCGAGGCACGCATGATATTGTTGAGGCCGAAAGCGACATTGGTGAGCATACAGCCGGGCAGCAGCGTGAGCATGTAGTCGCGCGCGTAGGGCAAGGTGACCTCGCTCGCGCCGAAGAGCTGCAGCAAGGGGTCGATATATATGGCGAAAAGGATAATATAGATAGCGGCGTTGATAAAGGTGAGCACAACGGCATTGCCCAGCACCACATTGGCGTCGGCCCTGCGGCCTGCGCCGAGCATTATCGACACTTTAGCAGAAGAGCCTACGCCGATGAGCACACCTATGGCCGTGGTGAGATTCATCACCGGGAATGTGACGGCAAGGCCGGCGATGGCGTCGGGGCCTACCCATTGGCCGATGAATATACGGTCAACCACATTATAGAGCGCCATCACGAGCATGCCCACCACTGCGGGCAGGCTATACTCCCACAGCAGACGACCTACGGGGCGTGTGGCAAGTTTTACCAGTCGTTCGGGATTCTGCGATTGCATATCTTGATTATTCAACTCTCGCAAGCTAATTTGAGTAGGCAAAGAAGGTTAAAAGGCAATTGTCTGTGACAGGCAAGGGAATACCTTTCAAATATCCCTCAATTACAAGACTATTGTCTTGCCTTTTTACCTTTATTCCCTTTTCTTTGCCTGACTGAAGTGTAGCTTGCCAAATTTAAAAGGCCCGCACGGGGCAGGCCTTTTATATGGTTTGTAGAGTGGGGTTATCCTTATTTCTTCGACGCGAGGGCGCGCTGGTAGTATGTGCGGATATCCATGCGCGTTGTGTTGAGATAAGAGGGATAGTCGTCGATTATCTGCTTGTAGGCTTTAGCCTCGGCGTCGAAATTGCCCTGCTCGCGGTAGATGTTGGCCATCTTGATGAGCACGAAGGGCACAATCTCGGGGTTCTTGTCGGCGTCGCTGATTGCAGACTTATAGGCGCTGAGAGCCTTGTCGAGCTGGTCGAGGTTCACGTAGCAGTCGCCTTTGAGAGTCTCTACACCGGCCTCGGCGATTTCATCGTCGAGTGAGCAGTCGTCGAGATATTTGAGAGCTTCCTCATACTTTCCGTCGCGATACAGACGTATGCCCATCTCGGCTTTAGCACGGTTGCCGCTCTTGTAGCCTGCGTCGGCAGCCTCGGCATAGAGGGTGAGGGCTATGCTGTCGTTCTGGGCGGCGTCGGCCTTGGCAACGAGCTCATCGGCCTTGCGGCTGCCGCTCTGGGCAATCAGGAGATAAGCCAGAACAGCTATTACACACACTGCTGCCACAACGAGGCAGTACATTATTTTCTTCTTGTTGGCTTGCGCCTTGGCCAGAATTTCTTCTGACTTGTCGACCTCTTGGGCGTCGGGGCGGAGATTTTCCATTGCTATGTTTAGGTTTCGTTATTCGTAATTGGACTTTTCAAGCTGCAAAAATAGTGTAAATTTGACAATTATAAAAATTTTGGAGGTCATATTTTTTCTTTTGCTCATAAATCTTTATATTTGCACAATCAAATAAGCAAATCCAAGGATGAAAGAATTCGAAATAGTGACCCCTGTCACCTCATTGACCTATCCGGAGCTTAGCGAGAGCGAGCGCCGGGTTGTCGACGCGGCCCGCCGTGCCGTCGACGGGTCGTATGCCCCCTACAGCAACTTCCACGTCGGGGCGGCCATACTCCTTGACAACGACACGGTTGTGACCGGCGCCAATCAGGAGAATGTTGCCTACCCCTCGGGCACATGTGCTGAGCGGTCGGCATGTTATTACGCCGGCGCCAACTATCCCGAGGCCAAGTTCGAGCTTATGGCTATAGCTGCCCGCGACGCCGACAACCGCGAGCCCGCCACCCCGACCGCACCCTGCGGCGCTTGCCGGCAGGCGCTTCTCGAATATGAGATGAGAGCGGGGCACGATGTGCCGGTGTTGCTCATCGGAGCCGACGAGATATATCGCATGCCTTCAATCAAATCTTTGCTTCCTTTGGCTTTCACAAATTTCTAACTTGCACTTAAAATGGATTTCATAGAAGAACTCACATGGCGCGGCATGATCCACACCGTAATGCCCGGCACAGATGAAGAACTCAAAAAAGGAATGACCGTAGGCTACCTCGGCATTGACCCCACCGCCGACAGTCTCCATATAGGCCACCTCGTGGGCGTGATGATGCTCAAACACTTCCAGCGCTGTGGCCACAAGCCTATTGCCCTCGTAGGCGGTGCAACCGGTATGATCGGCGACCCCTCGATGAAGAGTCAGGAGCGCAAACTCCTCGATGAACCCACCCTGCGCCACAATCAGGAGGGTATCAAGCGCCAGCTCGCACACTTCCTCGACTTCGACTCCGACGCTCCCAACGCCGCCGTCCTCGTCAACAACTACGACTGGATGAAAGACTTCACCTTCCTCGATTTCATCCGCGACGTAGGCAAACTCATCACCGTCAACTACATGATGGCCAAGGATTCGGTGAAAAAACGCCTGTCGGGCGAGAACCAGCAGGGCATGTCGTTTACCGAATTCAGCTACCAGCTCGTGCAGGGCTACGACTTCCTCACCCTCTACCGCGACCGCGGCTGCAAGCTCCAGATCGGCGGCAGCGACCAGTGGGGCAACATGACTACCGGCACCGAACTTATCCGCCGCACCCTCGACGGCGAGGCTTACGCCCTGACCTGCAACCTTATCACCAAGGCCGACGGCACAAAATTCGGCAAGACCGAGGGCGGCAATGTATGGCTCGACCGCAACCGCACATCGCCCTACAAGTTCTACCAGTTCTGGCTCAACGTTGCCGACAACGACGCCGAGAAATATATCAAGATCTTCACTACCCTCACCCGCGAGGAAATCGACTCGCTCATCGAGGAGCACCGTCAGGATCCCGGCCGCCGCGTGCTGCAGCGCCGCCTTGCCGAAGAAATCACCACCATGGTGCACAGCGCCGAAGACCTGCGCGCCGCTCAGGAGGCCTCGCAGATTCTCTTCAGCAACAACACCGCCGAGGCTCTCCACCGCCTCGACGAGGCTACCTTGCTCGATGTATTCGACGGCGTTCCCCGCTTCGAGGTTGAGCGCGCCGACATCGAGGCCGGTATCCGCCTTGCCGACCTGCTCACCGACAAAGCCGCCGTGTTCCCATCAAAGGGCGAAATGCGCAAGCTCGTGCAGGGCGGCGGCGTGTCAATTAACAAGGAGAAAATCACCGACCCGCAGGCTGTAGCCACCACCGACATGCTCCTTGCCGACCGCTACATCATCGTGCAGAAAGGTAAGAAAAACTACTTCCTGCTGATAGTCAAGTAATTCAAGTTTCGCTTACGAAACTTAAATCAAGTAATATGAAAATCGTACTGGCGGCTGAATATACCGATGAAGTGACAGCCAACATCGCACGCGGTATGCTTGAAGCCAACGGCATTCCGGCCTTCATCGAGGGGGAGAACATGGCACGCCTCTACTTCGGAGCGCAGGTGTGGAACCCCGTCCGACTGATGGTGCGCGACACCGACTTCGAAGCCGCCACGGCTCTTCTCAAAGACCACGGAGACATCTAAGCAACAGACATCCAAAGGGGGCGTATCAAAAAATGACACGCCCCCTTTTTGATATATAAACAAAAGCAACCATGACTGAGCTTGAATATAAAGACACCATAGCGTTTTTCCTTTCTTTCTGCATAGAGATTTACAAACGCGCCCATGATATCAGCGGCGAGAAGGCTTCTCGGATACTTTCAGACTCCGGTGCTATCAATTATCTACAGGCCAACTATGAGCCGATACATACTCAGGCTCCTCAATGGATTCTCGAAGAGATCGAAGATTTTATGTTAAACCGTAAAGACTTGACTTATGTTCCTTTACCACGGAGGTCTTGAAATTGTAGACACACCCGAAATACGCAAACCCAACCGAACACTTGACTATGGTGCCGGCTTTTATCTTACATCTTCTCTTCAGCAGGCAAGCGACTGGGTAAGAAGAAAGCTCAAAAACGGAATAACCAAGGGGTATGCCAATATCTACAATTATGACATCACCCATGAGTCAAAGCTGAAAGTCTTAAACTTCGACACCCCATCAGAGGCATGGTTGGATTTCGTGATGTCAAACCGCATGAACCGCGACTACACTCATGATTACGATATTGTAAAAGGGCCGGTTGCCAATGATCGGGTCTACGCCTCGTTTGCTCTCTATGAAGCCGGCTTGCTTGACAAGCAAGAGCTGATTCGCGAACTCAAAACCTACAAACTCGTAAATCAGATACTTCTCCATACTCCGGTCTCACTTCTGTCAATATCATTTATCGAAGCAAAAGAAATCGGGATATGAAAGAGAGAAAAATCACTCAAGACAACCTATATCTCATTCTTCCGGGAAAAGTGAGTAAAATGGCTGTGATGTACGCCACCGAATTCGGGCTGACCATCACGGAAGCTTTGAGGAGAATCTATAGCTCCGCCACCTACCGCGAGCTCGAGCGCGAAGATTCCAAGCTATGGCAGCTCGGACCGGTGGCACTCTACCAAATGTTTCTTGACAATGCCATAGAGTAACCCTACCATTATGCCTCGCCTCAACGATTTCCTCACTCATATCAACCTCGACCCGCTTATCTGCTATTGCCGCGAGCACGGGGATGAAGTCGCATACGCCAAAGGTGAGCGCTTGGCGCAGGAGGGCGAGATTTGCAGATACATGGGCATTGTACTCAAGGGTTATTTCAAATACACTTCGCTCAACAGCAAGGGCGAAGAATGTGTGACCGGGTTCTCTTTCAAAGACGAGGTAGTCACCGACTATGTCCGCTCATTCCTCTTCAACCAACCGTCGCTCACATCAATCATCGCCGGCAGCGACGCCGTAGTGCTTCAGGTGCGCATTGCCGACATCCGCAAATATCTGCTCAGCCACAACCCTGATTTCTTAGCCAAATCAGCCACCATACTACTCCACGAGGCCTACAGCCGCTATCTCTCGTTGCATATACTCACTCCGGCCGAAAGATATGCAGAGCTATGCCATCGCTATCATGACGTAATTTCAGATATTCCATATCAGGAAATCGCCTCCTACCTCGCCATATCGCGCCGCCAGTTCCAAAGGATACGCAGTAATTAGCACTCCTACAGCTATTTTTCTTTGAGACTGGGACAAATGTCCCTTATTCATAATTCTTATATTTCTAAATTTGTGCAAACCAATTTTTTTCGCACATGAATCTTAAAAATTATCTATTGACGGCTTTCTTAGTCTTTATATCGTTGGCAGCTTACTCAAAGGGCGATAATCCCGAGGATTATCACGTCCGCGGCATACTTGCCGACGGCACAGAGATAGAGGGCTATAACGAGACATCATTCAACAACTTCATGTTCCCGTGGGTCACGGAAGTCAAGATTGCCGACACATACAAAGGTGAGACCAAGAAGTACACCTCCGACGAGCTCAAGGCTGTATGGTTCACCTCTGTCGGCGAAGATTCCATACCCAAAATCTACCATGCGGTAAAGGCACAGAAAGGTATGCCCAACTATTTCAAGAAGAATCCCAAGCCGTATAAAAAGCCTGTGTTCCTGCGGCTTGTCTACAATGGAGAGAATGTAAAAGGCTATATCCGCCCCGTGGCCGACTATACTCATGCACAGACTATGTCGGTTTCGACATATACCTACATGATCTACTATCTCACCAAAGACAGCGACGTGGCCGTGGCATATTGGTGCGAGACAGGCGACTTGGTACCGGGTATGAAAAAGGTGATGAAATTCTATCTGCGCGAATTTCCCGAACTTGTAGAGATGGTAGACAAAGGCGAGCTTAAGCCCAACGACTTCCGCTCCAACCCGGCGATAGTGCTGCCACTTATCGACAAGTATTATCGGCCTAAGGGGCAGGAGTAAAGCACGTAATCAGCGGCGTTTCAGGAAAGTGATGTCGGGGAGTGAGCCGTCGGGCTTGCGGGGCTGCAGGAGCTGTGAGGCGTCGAGGCTCTCGAAATCGGCCTCGCTGAGCCCGGTGAAAATGTTGCCGGAGAGAGTACACTCCGCCTCGTCGACATTAACGCAATCTCCGCCTTCCTTGCGAGGCTTATACGACACATTGCCCTCGAGGCGATGACCGTAGCCGGCGACATCGACTATCTCGCGGGGCGATTTGCGGTTGACCATATTATAATTATTGAGGTTGCCACACGACACATTGCCTATGAAGTCGTTGCCTCCGAGGTGATGGTTGGCATAGATACCGTTTACCTTGTTATCCCAAGCAAGGCAGTTGATTATGCGGTTGCGCGGCGCTTTGTGACTGTCGGGATATACTTTCTTCATGCCGAAACCACCCGATTTAATGCCTGTGCCGTCGCCACGCGACACTTTGTCGGCGTCGTAGCCGTTCTGCCATGCCCAGCAGTTCTCGATGGTCACGGGCGAATAGTTGTTGATAAGGTCGTAGCCGTCATCGCTGTTGCGCCATGCGCGGCAGCCGCGGATCACATTGCCCGTAAAATCGCCTTTGATATGGAAGCCGAAGCCGTCGCAGTTGCCGCCATAGCCTCCGTCGCTTATGGGGTCGTAGTTATTATAAGCGTCGCAGTTGAGAATCAGATTGTTGCTGCCCTTGGTGGCATATACGCCGATACCCATGCCGTCGTGCATGTTGACGCGCTCCACAGTGCAGTTGTTGCCTCCGAAGAGACCCACGTTTATGCTCTGCGTATGGCCGGTCTGCATAACCTGAATACCGACGATGTCGAAGTTGCGCAGGTGCCAGTAGTCACCCATAAGGTTAAAACCTATCACGCGCTCACCGGTGCGGATATCCGAGAGGTCAATCGTCACTTTCTCGCCATCGCAGCCGGCGATGAGTATAGGTGCTTCGGCAGTGCCGTCGGCGCTCAGGTCATATACCACATCGTATGCACCCGACGCCCCGCGGCGCATGATATCGGCCGGCTGAGGCTTGTAGACGCCCTCTCGAAGATAGATATTCGTGCCGGGCGCGGCTGATTCAATTGCCTTGCGGATAGTGAGATAAGGGGCTTCGGCAGTGCCGGCCGCCGAGTCGCCGCCCGAAGGCGATACATAGATATCCTTGCCGAAGACACTCACAACGGCTATCAATGATATGACGGCAACAAAGATTCTTTTCATAGCTCTTAATGTCCTTTACGGTATTTGTCGGCACCGGCATCGGTAGCCTCTTCAAGTATGCTCAGGTATGAGTTATAGCGCGATTCGCTTATGCGGTGGTCTTCAACGGCCTCGCATACAGCGCAGCCCGGCTCGTGGGTATGGCTGCAATTATCGAAGCGGCAATGCGCCGACTCTCTGAAGATATCGGGGAAATAATGGCTCACATTCTCTTTCTTGAAATCGTACACACCGAATCCCCTCACGCCGGGAGTGTCGATAATCTCACCGCCACCGGGCAGGTCGTACATCTCGGAGAAAGTGGTGGTGTGCATGCCGGTGTCGTGAGCCACGGAAATCTCGGCTGTACGCAGGTCAAGGCCGGGGATGAGGGCATTGATAAGGGTGGTCTTGCCTACGCCCGAGTTGCCCGAAAAGAGCGTCGTCTTGCCTTGAAGAAATTCAGCGAGAGCCTCTATACCCTCCCCTGTCGCCGCCGACACGCCGAAACACGTATAACCGATAGAGCGATAGAGATATTCCACCGCCTCAAGCAAGCCCTCGTCTTCAGGCTCGCAGAGCAGGTCAATTTTATTGAACACCAGCACTGCCGGCACATTGTAGGCCTCGGCCGTGGCGAGGAAGCGGTCGATAAAGGTAAACGAGGTGGTAGGGTGTGCCAACGTGGCCACAAGCACCGCGCAATCAACATTGGCTGCAATGATATGGGCAGCCTTGGAGAGATTGCTCGCCCGGCGGATGATATAGTTGCGGCGGTCGAGTACATCGGTGATAAAGGCCACCCCGTCGGGGCCGGGAGCGCCGATTTCCACATGGTCGCCCACGGCGACAGGATTGGTGGTGCGTATGCCCTTGATACGGAAATTGCCCTTGACGTGGCATTTCACTTCATTGCCGTCGGCGAGGCGCACCACATAGCTCGAGCCGGTATTGCGTATTACTGTACCTTTCATTTATCAGTCATTTTGTCGATAGCGAGCGAGAAGCGAGCGAGAGCTTCGCCGAGGCGCGAGCGCGGGCAGGCGATGTTCCAGCGAATGAAATGCGGGTCGCCGTACATGTCGCCGGCATTGAGCCAAAGGCGCTCTTCCTTAAGCAGATATTCCTCCAGAGCGGCAGCGGCGATACCGAGTGCCTCGATATTCATCCACACCAGATATGTGCCTTCGAGGCGGCATATCGGCAACGAAGGCAAGTGCTCGCGGCAATAGGCGGCCATGTACTCGTAATTGGCATGCAGATAAGCGATAAGCTGCGAGAGCCATTCCTCGCCATGATTGTAGGCGGCTATGGTGCCCGCCACGCCGAAAGGATTGACATCGCAGACCTCGTTGATATTTATGGCGCGGTCGATACGGCGGCGATAAGAGTCGTTGGGGGTGATAATCGACGCTATCTGCAGGCCTGCGGTATTGAAAGCCTTGCTCGGGGAGACACATGTCACCGACCGGCTCACAAACTCCTCGGGCAGAGTGCCGTAAGGGGTATATTTATATCCTTGATATACAAGCTCGCAATGAATCTCGTCGCTGACCACAATCACATCATTGTCGCGGCATATCCCGGCAATGCGCAGCAGCTCGTCGCGGCTCCACACACGTCCGGCCGGATTGGCAGGATTGCACAGAAGCAATATCTTCGCCTTGGGGTCGGCGGCCTTGGCGGCGAGGTCGTCAAAGTCGATGAGATAGCTGTCGCCGGTATAGATGAGCGGGTTCTCAAGCACGGTGCAGCCATTGTTGCGTATCGAGGAGAAGAAGCAGTTGTAGACCGGCGTCTGCACTATCACCTTGTCGCCGGGCTCGGCGAGAGCCTTGATAATAGCCGAGATAGCCGGCACCACACCACTGGTATACATAATGCTGCCGCGCTCGATCTGCCAGCCATGGCGGCGGCCAAACCAATCGATTACAGCCCTGTAGTAATCTTCGCCCACAAGTGTGTAGCCGAAAGCCCCTTGGCTCACACGGCGCTCAAGAGCCTCAATTACAGCCGGCGCCGTGGCAAAGTCCATGTCGGCCACCCACAAGGGCAGCACATCGGGCTCGGAGTCCCACTTGTAGCTTCCGGTGCCGCGGCGCTCCACGCCTTTGTCGAAAAGTGCGCTATAGTCAGTCATCAGTCTCAATCTTGCAGTCGGCCGGGGCGAGGATGTTGCCGTCAATGATAATCTCGCCTATCTTCGGAGCCTTGATATAGCCCGTTGTCGGGTTTTTCACGCTCGTGATGGGCGACTTCACCGTAGCCTGCAGCTCCGATTCCTCGAAAGCGAGGTCGCAGTCGGCGTCGAACGTGCAGTTTTCAACAATAAGGTCCTTGCAGTAGCATAGAGGCTGCGTGCCAGAGATATGGCAGTTGATGAGGTGGAGATGGCGCGAATGCCAGCCCAGATACTCGCCGTGGAGCTCGCTGTCGCGCACGGTGACGTTCTCGGTCTGCCAGAAAGCGTCCTTAGAGTTGATCACGGCATTGCTGATTTCTACATTGCGGGCATATTGGAAAGAATAATTACCATTCTGACGATAGCGGTCGATACGGATATTCTCGCAGTGCATGAAAATATAGTCGGCCTTGTCGGTCGTTACATCCTTGATGTCGATATTGCGGCAGTGCCACAGGGTCTCCTCAGCGTCGGAGAGAGCCACGCGGTCGAGAACTATGCCGTCCATCTCGCGGAACATCTTGGGAGCATTGACAATAGTATTGCGCATTTCGCAATTGTCAGAATACCACAGGGCGGCGCGGGCGCCGGGCTCAAAGACACAATGGTCTACCTTGAACCCTTTCACATGCCAGAACGGATATTTACCAAGAAACACACAATTGTCAGCCTCTATATTACGGCAACGCTTCAAGGCTGACTCTCCTACATTGAAAGTAACCTTGACAAGCCGGAGGTCGTGAGCGGCAAAGAGCGGACGCTCACCACCATATTCTTTATTCTCAATAATTTCCATAGCTACAAAGTTAACACATTTTCCACCACATTCCAAATCAAAATCACGCACAAAGCCTCAAGTTTCATTTTCAGAGCGACCGCGGGCATATCATCAAGGGAATTAATGCAACCGCTGTTACAGTAACCGCTGTTGCATAACTCGTATTAAATCCTTCAGACTACCGAATTCGCAAGTTATCATTACAATAACACATCGGCCGAAAATATCATTATAAAGATATTTGCGAGATAAGTGTCTTTGTAATGACATCTACAACTATACAGCAGGCTTGTCAGTCGGCGGAGCATTGCAAGTGCAGCAGGGGGTAGGGTTTGCCTTCGCCGTCTACGGGCGAGCGGCCGGTTATCCTGAAGCCCAAGTGGGTATAGAAACCGACAGCCTGTGCATTCTGCTCATTGACATCAACTCTGCCGGCACTCAGATTGCCAAGGGCATAGGCTATCAGTTCTCGCCCTACGCCACATCCCCGGCAGGTGGCGTCGACAAATAGCATTTCAATCATAGAGCCGGCGAGCCCCATGAATCCGATTATTTCCCCCTTGCCGTCTTTATATACGTAGAGGTCTACCTGCTCAAAATAGTCGGTTATACGCGATTTATAATAGCAGAAATCTTCATTGTCAAGAAAGTCGTGCGTCGCTTTCACGGCGCTCTCCCATATAGCCTTCAATCGGCCGAAATCGTCTTTTGTTCCCTTTTCTATCATCATAAAAATAACGAGGGGTGTGCCGGATATATTGTCTGACACACCCCTTGTAGTTATAAGGAAATCAATATTACTTCATCAACTGCTTGGTGGCAGTGCCGTCGGAGCGGCGGATGATGTAGACGTTGCCGCCCTGCGGGTTGGCAATCTCCACACCCTGCAGGTTGAAGTAGCGCACATCATCGTCGCCGTCGGCTGCGACATTATCCAATCCGGTGGCGTTGCTTACCATCGTTATGGTGATGGCCTCGCTATAGTCGCCGTTGGCCTTGACAAACGCTCCCTCGGGAATGGTGAGGGTATAGGTCTGGCCCGGCTCGAAGGATACTGTGACAGGATTCTGAAGATTGTCGCCGGGCATTACATGGATGGTCTCCGTGCCGTCGTTCTCGACAAGCCAGCTGCTTACCGACATGAAAGAAATAGTCTGAAGCACACTGCGGTTGGCGGTAACGGGTGCCGGGTAAATCACCGTGAATCCGTCGAAGGCAGCCATCTCCTCGCCATCGGCAGGAGAAATCTCAAGAGCGGCAAAGCTCTTGGCCGGAGCTGTATAGCGGCTGAAAAGTCCCACGATTTCAGATTGGTCGGTGCCGTTGAAGAGTACCGAGCCAAGGCGGGTGGCGTCGCCCGTAGCGGGTGCTATCTCATAGAGGTCGCCGCTCACGGCTGCATTCGTGTGAGCCCAGAAGAGGCGTTCGGTGTTGTGGTCGAAGGCCATCGACTGCAGATAGGCCACATTGCCCACGCCTGTAGAACCGATGATATTGCTCATTCCAGTGGCCGGGTCGAGGCTGTAGAATACGCCGTCTTGGTCGATGGCATAGAGCTTGCCGTCGAGCGAGCAGGCGAGGGCGCGCATTACATGGCTCAGAGGAGCTGCAAATTCAACTACGCCGGTAGTGAGGTCTACAGTGCCGAGGAATGTTGTGTCGTAGTCTGTGGCAAGACAGTACATCACATCAGAGCTGTAGTCGTAGGCCATATCGAGGACATAGTCGTCGGTATTCTCTACATTGCGCTCAACCACGAGGGCGTCAGAATCGATTTCTACAAATTCCTGCGACTCACCCCACCATGTGGCGGTAAATCCGAAGAAAGTGCCGTTGACACATTCGCCGGCGATGATGAGGGCGTCGTTGGGGGTGACTTCTTTCTTGAACGAAGCTCCCTCGGGATTATTCGAGCCGAACTCCATGAAGCCTGCGTTGCCGTAGGCGTCCCAGCGGTAGCCCACCAGAGCGATGTTCTCGAAGTTGGGGAGCTCGAATACGAGCACATCGTTGGCACTCACCTGATCGCCGTCCACTGTGGCTGTAGCTTGCAGCACGTTGAGGCCGTCGGCAAGGGTGATATCGCCAAGAGTCAGATTGCCGGACTCACCTTTCTTGAGAGTGCCCGTGTATGTAGCGTTCACGCTTTCGGCACCGTTGAGAGTCAGTGCCACCGGTATATTCTCAACCGGCAGTTCGCCATAGTTGGTTACTGTAACTGTGACAGCGACATCGCTCTGGCGCTCCACACTCTTGACAGGCGATACAAAGGCAGTCACCGCAACATCGGTATCCACAGCTCGCAAGATATTATCCGACAGCGCCTTTTCTGATTCACCTGCCTTGTTATACACGGCACTCACGCCATATATATATTCACCGGCGACCTGTGCAGGCCAAGTATTGTCGGTATAGCTGCAGTCGCTCACGGGAGTGGAGGTAAGTTTGCTCCAAGAGATACCGTCGTCGCCCTTCAGACCGAGGTAGACATTATAGGCGCATTTGGGTGCGTCGTCGTTGGCTGCGATCTCTACATCCGTGCCGGGTACGGCGCAGAATGCCTGTATACACCATGGAGAATAAGCATTGCCGGAGTATGCCGACTCGCCCCATTTCACATTGTTGGCTCCGGAGATATACGAACCGGCAGCCTCACCGAAAGGCGAGCTTGAGGCGTTGTTTGCCTCAACACCTATCATATACGGTGCGCCGGGTTTGATTTCGGCGGGAGTCTCGAATTCAACGGTCACCCATGCGCCGTCGGAGCTGATGGCCGATTCGGGAATCACCTGCGAGGCCACCTCGATGTGGTCTTCGCGCGTGCCACGCCATACCTTTGCCGTGAATGTGCCGGCAGTGGCTTTGATATACACGCGCTCACCGGTGACTACCATGCCCACCATCTTCTGTGCGGCGAGCTCGGCCTCGGAGTAGGCGTGGGCGATATTGTAGACAGTGCTGTAATAGTCGCCTCCGCTATAGCGCATTTCCGACACATCGCCTATCGACTTCATGCCGGGAACGACATCGCGCGATGTCGGGTCGTTCCATGTCAGGCGGGCATTGGAGCCGTCTTCGCTCACTACCGCCTCCACATTCCATGCAGGGATGAGAGCACGGTCAAGAACGATGGCCTTGAATTGCTTGTCGCCCTCGTCGGTATATGTAAATTCGTCGGAGTATACATCGTAGAGAGGATATTTCACTGCAAGAGTGTAGTCCTTGCCTACATAGATGCCGGGGAGCGACCATGTGCCGTCGTCGCCGACGGTAGTGCTCAGTTCTTCATATCCGGCGACGCTTACTACAGCACCGGCAGCATTCAGACCGGTATCGGCTGTAGTCACCTTGCCGCTGAGCGTGAAGTTGGCATAGCGCACCAGATTGGCGTCGGCGGTAGCCGAACCTCCGTCGGTGAGAGCAACGGTAAGTACCTTGTCTTCATATCCCACTTTGCTCACTGTCACCGATGTAACCTGAGCGGGAATATATTTGAATGTATACCGGCCGTCGGCGTCGGTAGTGGCAAAGAGGCCGTCGAAACCGTCGGCTGCAACAGTAGCGCCGGCAACGGGAGCATTGTCAGTGCCGGTAGTCACCTTGCCGCTGAGCGAAGCCAAGCCTTTGGGCGTGAGCACGAAGCGGGTGGAGGGGAGCTCGGCTGTCTTCTTGTCGCTGTAGCTGCTGTGGGGCAGGGAGGTGATGTCTACAGCGCTGTAGGTGGAGGTTGTGAAAGTGCGGTTGGGCTTGTCGGTGACAACGCTGTAGAAGCGGTCGCTGTAGCCGCCCGAGTTCGGTGCGTCTTTGACTACCGTCACAACAACTTTTCCACCTGTATAATTGTAGGGCGAAGTGAGTTTGAACACCACATCATTTACACCGGACTCCAATGAGAATTCACCTTCGAACACCTTGTCGGTCTCGGCTACGGCGGCCCAATCCTCAAGCTCGTCGAGAGTGGTGGGCGTGATATAGATACGCGCGTTGGTTACAAGCGGTGTCGAAGTGCCGTGGAAACCTTTGTATACAATCTCGCCGATCTCACCGGTGAGGAATCCGAAGTCCTCAGGGAAATAGATCGACTGCGAAACTGAATAGGTAGTGGTAATATCTATAGGCAGACGGTTGAGAGCATTGTCGCGCACGGCGGTAGCTCCTATCACCACATCAATTTTCGACGCGTCGGCAATATAGGCCGATGAAGTATAATCCACCGCCGATTCACCGCCACCGGTAACCGCTGTCACTTTATATGTATTCAACCCCTGAGCAGGCTCAGAATCGGTATATTTAGCCTCCGAAACGCCCGAGGCAATCTCTACATCGTTGCGGTAAACCTTATATGTCATCGTCCGGGCATTGATATAGCCATTGTTGACACCCTTTGTCGGAGCCGTCCACGAAAGCTGCACACTGCCGTCGGCAAGAGTGAGAGCCGACAGGTCGGAGATAGCCTTTGCCACATCCTCACCCAAGTAAGCGCTGCGTGATGAGGTCTTCATACCCTCGCCCTCACTGTTCTTGGCTGCGATGGCGTAGGAGTGTGTGCCGTCGGTGGTGGTATCCACATAGCTGTCGGCAGCCCCGGGTGTGCGGCCGCTGAGCTCGGTCACTTTCTCTCCGTCGCGATACACCACGATAGTAAGGTCGGTGAGCTCATCGCCGGTCGCCGTTTTTGCCGGGTTTGTCCAAGAGAGTGTTATTTCTTTCTTGCCGTCGGTGGCAGCCTTGATGGCAAATCCCGTAGGCTGAAGCGGACCGGCCTGATTGAGAATATAGAAGTTGTCGATACTGAGACCGTAGGTCGACGAGGCCTTGTGACGCACGGCCACGCGGATAGTCTTGCCCTCGTAGTTCTTAAGACTGCGGGTGGCGGTGCTCCATACGATATCGTCGTCATAGCCATTGTCTGCCGTTGTAGACCAAAGTTCGACAAAATCGCCGGCTTCCGAGCCGCCTTCGCTTACAAGCACACTCATGGGCTCTGTATTTTCAAGATCCTGAGCGGCATATACAAACTGCAGCACAAACTGCGGGTTTGTCACTTCAAAGGCCGGCGACACGAGCCAGTTGTCCTGTGCCTTCTTGGCAGAATAGCTTGCCGGATCGCGTGTATACGATATCGCAAGTTGCTTGCTGCCCGAATATTGGGTAACATACGAAGCTCCCGACTGAGCCATCCAGCCCGAGCCGTCGCCATCATTATCAATGGCCACCCAGCCCTGAGGCGGAAAATCGGAGCCTTCAAAATCCTGACCGACTATCACCGATTGGGCGCTTGCGGCCATGCTTGTCGCAGCTATCGCCACGGCAGCAAGAAGACAATTGATTTCTCTTTTCATACAAGAAATATATTGGTTAAAAACTTTATGCTCATCAAAAGCAGGTATTAATATCGCAAAGTTACAAATTTTTGTTAAACGCCACACAAAATGTCAAAGAAAATTTCCTATTTGCAGCAATATTTCCCTTTTCTACGTTCATACACCTGTCTCATCCCTCATATCTGAGCAATAAAATAAATTTGGTAGTTTTGTAGCTTTTTTGTAACTTTGCCGTAACAAAATATATAATTATGAAAAAATGGACCGTCTTTATCGCCGGTGCACTGTTAATCAGCGCATTAGCTTTTGCATGCAAAAGTAAGCCGGCTGAGCAAGCCTCCACAACAACTCCGCAGAATCCCTCGGAGCTGCTCTTAGGCGAGTTCAATGCCGACAGCGCTTACAACCATATAGCTCGTCAAGTGGCGTTCGGCCCGCGTGTGCCCGGAACTCAAGGACACAGCGACTGCCGCGACTACATCATCGAATGTCTCAAAGCTGCCAAAGCCGACTCGATTATCGTACAGAACGGTACTGTCAAAGCTTTCGACGGCACCACACTGCCTATCTCAAACATCATCGCCGGCTACAATATCTCCACACCCCGCCGTATCCTCCTGATAGCGCACTGGGACACCCGTCCGTGGGCCGACAAGGAAGATAAGGCCGAAGAGCGTCATCAGCCCATCGACGGTGCCAACGACGGAGCCTCGGGAGTAGGCGTACTGCTTGAGATTGCCCGCAACCTTGCCAAGAAAGCCCCCAACGTCGGTGTAGACCTTCTTTTCGTTGACGCAGAAGATTATGGCGACAACTCCGGCTTCGGCGACAACGAGAACACATGGTGCCTCGGCACACAATATTGGGTGAACAACGGCATGATTCCCTATCATAACGACAACCTGCCTGTCTATGGTATTCTTCTCGATATGGTAGGCGGCCGCAACGCCCGCTTCCACTACGAATACTTCTCGCAGGAAAACGCCCCCACCCCTACTGTGAAAGTATTCGGCGAGGCAGCCCGCCTCGGTCATGGCGATAAATTCATCCGCACTATCGGAGGCGCCGTCACCGACGACCATATCTTTATCACACAAGCCGGAATTCCTACCACCGACATTATCGAGACTCTCAATGTAGAGACATCGTCGTTCCCCCCGACATGGCACACCCTCGACGACAATCTCGACAACATCGACAAGGGCACACTCAAGGCCGTAGGCGAGACGGTGCTCAACGTAGTTTACAAAGAGAAACAATACGAATGACTATAGAAGAAAAAGAGCAGGAGATAATCAACGAATTCACCGACATCGACGATTGGATGGATCGCTATGCCTGCATTATCGACATGGGCAACAGCCTGCCCGCCATCCCCGACTCGCTAAAGACACCCGACCGCCTCATCGAGGGTTGCCAAAGCCGTGTGTGGCTTGACGCCGACCTCGACGCCGACGGCAAAGTGAATTTCCGTGCCGACTCCGACGCCATAATTGTAAAGGGTATCATATCAATGCTCGTGGATGTGCTTTCAGGCCATACCCCTGACGAAATTCTCAACGCCGACCTCCATTTCATCAACGACATCGGCCTCGCCGAGCACCTCTCCCCTACCCGCAGCAACGGCCTTGTGGCCATGCTCAAGCAGATGAGGGCCTACGCCGCAGCCTTCAAGGCTCGCGGATAATACGGCGCCCCGGAGTGGTAGACAATATCAGGGGCACGGTCTCCATAGTCACCATGCTGGTGTCGAGACCGTAGGCCTCACGCTCGCTCACACCTATGCGCCGCAGGCGGTCGTGAAGCATGAGCAGCCCCCGCTCGGCACGCCGGCAGTTGCTCGACGCCGAGAATATCCTGCGCAAGATGATGAATTTGAAATCTCCGGCGATATCATTCTCGCGCAGCGACGGATATGTGCTGGTAAGGTCAAGCCGCCCCTCGGCGACAAGGTCCTCAACCACCTGACGCAGATACACACTCACCTGTGGGCTCACCCTGAAGCCTATACGCATGCTCACGGCATAGACTTTGCCCGGAAGCACATCATGCACCTTATAGCTCAGCATTTCAGGAGAATCGTCATGGCAGATGTGGATAAACCAATAATGGTCGGCCCGCTTGGGCTGTTTGTTGATTATTGAGTACAACACCTTCGACTCTATCATATCCTCGCTTTCCGACCGGCTCAGATACACCACATTCGAGCTGTACTTAGGTATCTCTCTATCTTCGCTGATGGCGTTGATAAGCGGAATACTGTCGCTCAGTTTCTTGAATTCGATAAACTTTGCGCGCATGGCCGTAGAGCGGTACCACACCATCATCACCGCCGCCACCACAGCTGCTATCAACAAGCTATACCAGCCGCCATGGGCGAACTTGGCGATGTTGGCAACGAAGAAAACTCCTTCATACATAAGATAAAAAGCGCCGAAGGCACAGCATAATATGCGGTTGACACCGCGGCGGCGCAACCATATCGTCAGCAGCACCGTAGTCATGAGCATTGCTATGGTTATCGATAGTCCGTAGGCAGCCTCCATGCGGGCCGACGACCTGAAGATAGCCACCGTGAGCAGACAGCCAGCAAGCATTATCCAGTTTACCGACGGGATATAGAGCTGACCACGCTCTACGGTAGGATATTTTATTTTGAGCTGTGGCCAGAAGTTGAGGTTCACAGCCTCGGAGAAAATCGTAAACGAACCCGAGAGCAAGGCTTGGCTCGCGATTATGGCCGCGCATGTGGCCATCACTACAACGGGGGCTACAAAGCCCTGCGGCACAATCGAATAAAACGGATTTTCGCCCTCCGCCACTTTTCCCACCAGCAAATAGGCTCCCTGCCCCAGATAGTTGAGTATCAGCATTGTCTTGACAAAGAACCAGCCTGCCGTGATATTCCTGCGTCCGCAATGCCCGAGGTCGGAATAAAGTGCCTCGGCACCGGTGACACACAGAAACACAGCACCCATGATAAGAAACCACTCCGGAGAATGTGACAGCAGCCGCACGGCATACCATGGATTAAAAGCCTTCAACATACCCGGATATGCGGCAAGGGCGAAAGCGCCGAGCGCACCGAGCATGAGAAACCACAGTAGCATGAACGGGCCGAAAAAGCGGCCTATCTTTTCTGTACCGAGCTGTTGGAGCACAAAGATGAGAACAATCACAACAACTACGGGCGGAAGCACATCGAGCCCTCCTGCGATATAGCTCATTCCCTCTATCGCCGATGTCACTGTGATTGCGGGGGTGAGCATGCCGTCGGCGATTACCGCCGCAGCTCCTATCGCTGCCGCGATGAAGAGCTTGCCGCGCGAGCGGCGCAGCAAGGCAAACAAGGCCATTATGCCACCCTCGCCTTTATTGTCGGCGCGCAATGCTATAAGCACATATTTCACCGTAGTCTGCAGTGTGAGTGTCCATATTATGCACGACACCGCTCCGAGAATATAATAATCATCTATCGCCGGCCGCACAGCCACGATAGCTTTCATCACATAAAGGGGCGATGTGCCTATGTCGCCGAAGACTATGCCTATGGCCACAAGCACACCCGCGAGCGACAGCGTCGCCCTACGACCGGGTTTTATGTTATCCCTCTTGCCCATAAATCAAAAACATAGTCCGGCTGCATATAGTTCAATTTATTTAGCGGCCTTCCCTTACTTCGTATACCGAATTTTTTTGCTACCTTTGCAGCGTTAAACATTGACAGACATGAACACCACATTCGACATGGTTGCCAAAACCTTCCAAGGTCTTGAGGAGGTATTGGCCAATGAGCTCCGCGGCATAGGAGCACTTGAAGTGACGCCCGGCAAGCGCATGGTTGCCTTCAAGGGCGATCTTGCCACTTTATACCGTGCTAATTTCTGCTGCCGCACGGCTTTGCGTATTCTCAAACCGTTCTATACTTTTGAGGCTGACGACGCCGACAGCCTTTATGCAGGCGCCAAGCAGTTTGACTGGAGCAGCATTATGAATGTCGGCCAGACTTTCGCAATCGACACTGTGGTGTATAGCGACGACTTCCGCAACAGTCAATATGTGACATACCGCATCAAAGACGCTGTCGTTGACTGGTTCCGCGACCACAGCGACAACGAGCAGCGCCCGAGCGTGCGCCTCGACGGTGCCGATATCATGATCAATGTCCACATCGCCGGCACCCGCGTCACCATCTCGCTCGATTCATCGGGTGAGTCGCTCCACAAGCGCGGCTGGCGCGCAGCCCAGACCGAGGCGCCTATCAACGAGGTGCTTGCCGCAGGCATTATCCTCATGACCGGCTGGGACGGCGACAAACCTTTTGTCGACCCCATGTGTGGCTCGGGTACATTCGCCATCGAGGCCGCCATGATAGCCGCAGGCATATACCCCGGTATCTACCGCAAGCACTTCGCCTTTGAAAACTGGGCCGACTTCGACCCGGAGCTCCTCGAAAGCATTTTCAACGACGACAGCGCCGAGCGCGAGGTCTCAGCAAGCATTACCGCCTGCGACATCGACCCGCGAGCACTCGCAATCGCACGCGAGAACGCCAAGAGCGCCGGCGTGGAGCGATATATCACTTTCGAGCGCCGCTCGATTGCTTTCGACTCGCCAGACGACACAATAGCAAAATGGAAAGGACAGGTTAGCCCTGCCGGTGTGCTCGTCACAAACCCGCCCTACGGCAAGCGAATATCTGTTGACGACATGAATGCCCTCTACCGCTCTATCGGTGCTACACTCAAACATGTATTCACCGGATGGGACGCATGGATCATCGGCTATACCGACGAGTATTTCAACGAGATAGGCCTCGCACCATCGGTAAAGGTACAGCTCTACAACGGCGGCCTCGAATGTGAGCTGCGCGAATACAAGATTTTCGAGGGTAAGAAACGTGAGTTCCGCCAGGCCGGAGGCTCCATCAAAGACAAGGCCCCGGAGCGTGCTCCCCGCCGCCCGAGAGAGCGCGACGACGAGCGCGGCCCGCGCCGCTTCAAAGACGGCAAGCCCGGAGAGCGCAAGCCTAAATTCGGCGCGCCCAAAGCTGACCGCAAACCCAAATTCGAAGGCAAGCGTCCCGACCGCCGCGAACGCGCCGATGAACGCGCCGACGCTCCCAAGCAGCAAGGTCGCCGCCCGATTTCGCTCGGACGCCAGCCCTCGATATCTGCCGACAAAGAAATCGTTATCAACCGCCCGATGTGGCGCTCGCGCAAGAAAAACAATCCTGAAACCGACAAAAACGACCAATAATGTCTGACCAACTCAATGTATTGCTGCTCGGCAGCGGCGGCCGCGAAGCCGCAATAGCTTGGAAATTAAGCCAGAGCCCCATGCTGGGCAAACTTTTCATCGCTCCCGGCAATGCCGGCACGACAGCCTGCGGCACAAACATCGCCATCAAGCCCACCGACTTCGACGCCGTTGCCAAGGCCGTGAAAGAGCATGACATCGACCTTGTGATTGCCGGCAATGAAGACCCGCTCGTCAAGGGTCTACGCGAGGCTTTGGCAGTGTCCTGCCCCGGTGTGCCCATGGTAGGCCCGGGTGCCGACGGTGCTGCTCTCGAGGGTTCGAAAGATTTCGCCAAAGACTTTATGGGCCGTCACAACATACCCACCGCCCGCCATCTCACAGCCACTAAAGAAAATATAGCCGAGGCCCGCGACTTCCTGCGCAGCCTCAAGGCTCCCTACGTTCTCAAGGCCGACGGCCTCGCTGCCGGCAAGGGCGTACTCATCATCGACAATATCAACGAGGCCATCAGCTCGCTCGATGAAATGCTCGACGGCCAATTCGGTGCCGCCTCTGCAAAGGTTGTGATCGAGGAGTTCCTCAGCGGCATAGAGTGCTCGGTATTCGTTCTCACCGACGGCACCGGTGCCTACCGCATACTCCCCGTCGCCAAAGACTACAAACGCGTAGGCGAGGGCGACACCGGCCTCAACACCGGCGGCATGGGCTCGGTATCGCCCGTTCCCTTTGCCGACGACGAGTTCATGGCAAAAGTCGAAGAGCGGATTGTGCGCCCCACTGTCGATGGTCTCCGTGCCGAGGGTATCGACTACCGCGGATTTATCTTCCTCGGCCTCATCAAAGTAGGCAACGACCCGATGGTGATTGAATACAACGTACGCATGGGCGACCCCGAGACCGAGGTAGTAATGCCCCGTATCGCCAACGACCTGCTGCCGGCCCTCAAAGCCGTGGCCGAAGGTAACCTCGGCGACATTGCCATCGAGCACGACCCCCGCACCGCCGTCGCAGTGATGGCTGTATCGGGCGGCTATCCGGGCTCTTATCCCAAAGGCAAAGTGATAGAAGGCCTCGACAAGGTAGACGGCATTGTATTCCACGCCGGCACAGCAGCCGACAGCGACGGACGCATTGTCACCGCCGGCGGACGCGTGCTCGCCACCGTAGCTTTCGGCGAAGATATACCCTCGGCTGCCGCAGAGTCTTATAAAATGCTCGAGAAAATCACTTTCGAGGGCAAATATAACCGCCGCGACATCGGCCGAGATCTGATTTGAACAGCTTCATAATCACCCGTATGGCCCACTCGAGGGGCTTTGGCGTGGCTGTAGCCCTTGCGGCTATGGCCATGGCCGCCATATACTATTTCGGCGGCTTCACCGTGCCCCTCTCGGGCGACAAGGGTCTCGGCCTGCCCTCGGCCAACGAGTGGTTCGCAGCCAAGCCCCTGCTGAGCTTCTTCATGGCCTTGACAGCCGGAGGTGCCACGGTAGTGATAATGCTGCTGCTCAACAAGATATTCAACGTCTTCCGCGCGATGACCTCGCTCTTCATGGCCTGCTTCGCCATGATGCAGCTCGCCTCGCCCGACCTTATGACGCAGTTCTACACCGGCAACCTCCTTGCGGTGGTCATACCGGTGTGTATGTTGCTGCTGTTCAGCTGCTACCGCCAGCCCGAGGCCACCCGGCAGGTATTCCTCATCGCCCTGCTTCTGTCGGCATTCACGGCTACCCAATATTGCTTCGCGCCATATATCATAGCCTTTATGATAGGCTGCGGACAGATGTCGATTTTCAACCGCCGCACACTCGCCGCCGCCCTCATGGGTATCGTGACGCCGTGGATACTCTTCATCGGCTTCGGTATTATCGACCCGGCCGACATGCAGTGGCCCGGCCTGACTAACATTTTTGAGGAAATCGACATCGACGACACCCTTTTCCTTGTCATCACGCTGGGTTTCACGGTGTTTATAATGCTCCTGAGCCGCATTCTCACCCTGCTCAAGACAATAGCCTACAATGCCCGGGCGCGTGCGGTCAACGGTGCATTTACCGTCGTTATGCTCATCACCCTGATTTGCATGAGCATAGACTACCGCAACATAATCAGCTACGTACCCCTGCTCAATTTCTGCGCCGCAATGGAGGTGACACATTACTTCTCCACTCACCGGCAAGATAAATCATACATCCTAATTTTCACAATATTAGCCGTCTACGCGGTATTATTCGTATGCCAAACAGTAATATAAGGCTCATCATAGAGCGCAATATCCCCTACGTCGCCGGCCTGCTCGACGAGTATGCCACCGTGCGATATCTCGCACCCGAGGAAATAACCCCCAAGGCCGTGCGCGACACCGACGGCATGATAATCCGCACCCGCACAAAATGCAATGCCGACCTGCTGGCAAAGTCTGACGTCAAGATGATAGCCACAGCCACCATCGGCACCGACCATATCGACCAAGACTATTGCCGCTCACGCTCGATAACGGTAGTCAACGCCCCCGGCTGCAATGCCGCCGCGGTGGCTCAATATGTCTTCGCCACGCTGATGAACGTAATCAACCGCCCCCTGCGCTCGTATACCATCGGCATAGTCGGCGTCGGCCATGTAGGCTCTATCGTAGAGCGTTGGGCAAAGGCTCTCGACATGCACGTGCTCAAATGCGACCCTCTCCGGCAGGAAGCCGAGGGCGGTGACGACTGGGTGAACCTTGACACCATAGCCGCCAAGGCCGATATAATAACATTCCACACTCCCCTCACCCGCGAGGGAGAGCACGCCACATATCACCTTGCCGACGAGGCTTTCTTCGAGTCGCTCCGGCGCGCACCGATAATAATCAACAGCGCCCGCGGAGAGATTGTAGACACTCAGGCACTTATAGCCGCGCGCGACGCCGGCAAAGTAGGCGGCATGATTATCGACTGCTGGGAAAACGAGCCCGAGATCGACACCGAACTCCTGCGGCGCGCCGACATCGCCACACCACATATCGCCGGCTACTCACAGGAGGGCAAGATACGCGCCTCGCAGATAGCGCTCGACGCCATCACCACATTCTTCATGACCCCGCGCGTCACCATCGACCAACCCCTCCCGCCCGCACCGGCAAAATCAGTGACCATCAAGGGCATAATGGACAGCTACGACCCCCTGCCCGAATCCGAAAAGCTCAAATCCCACCCCGCCGACTTCGAGACAATCCGCAACACCTACCCCCTCCGCCACGAAGCCCCCGAAGACGCCGAAGAGTAAATTCACCCGAGGCCGAAGAGGGCGGTGTATTCTTTTTCGAAGTTGGGGGTGAATATGCCTTTGCCGATGTTGGCGATGATGTCGTGGCGCGTCCAGAAGCGGCCGCCGTCGAGCTCGTCGCTGGGGCGCGGGCTATATGAAATCTCACATTTGAAGGCATTTACGAGTTCGCGCTCGCGGTCTGACTCAAATACATATTTGGCTAAGGCCTCTGGCTCGAAATCGGTGATTCCCAATTCCTCGCGGGCCTCGCGGCGGAGTGCGCTCTCTATGTCCTCGCCATAGTCGACATGGCCGCCGACGGCTGTGTCCCATTTGCCGGGCTGTATGTCTTTCCAGTCGGGGCGGCGCTGTAGATAAAGGCGTCCTTGGCGGTCGAATACATGGAGATGTACTACCGGATGGAGCAATTTGCTGCCGCTGTGACACTCGCCGCGTGTGGCGCGGCCTACTACTGTCCCCGTCTCATCAACAATGGGGAAAATCTCTTCTGAATTATCTTGTTTCATTAGCTTTGATTGTTTGTAAGTTGTTGGGCCATAGCATTTAGCGCGAGGCACGCGGCTCTATCGAGCTGTGGATGGGGGTAAGATATGATGAGCAGACGCCCTTGCTCGCAAAGGTTGAAATCATGCCCCGACGGCTTATAGCGCTCTGCCATGCTCTCGTTGATGAGAAGGATGAAACGGCCGCCCTCCTCTTCGGCTCTGCGCCTGACTTCTTTCTCTGCTTTTGAAATAAAAGGCGATACGAGTACCCCTCCATTGGCAGCGGTGTAAAGCCATCGCTCTATATTTGCAGTTCTCACGGCCTCACTGTCAGCCCTATGCACCACCACCTGTTCCTTGAACGGATTGCGCAACAAGAACATATTCCCGTATGCCTGCACATCTTTCCCGGCCACCTTCAAGCCATTCACCCTCCTGAAAAACTCCGGTCTCTCCCTCCTCACCGCCAACCGGTAAGGATTCTGCCTGATGTAGTTGAAAACGACGTCGAGAGAGCGCCCCGGGTGGATTATCTGGTCATTAAAGCCTCTCTCAAAAACCTGTTGATAGCCCGAATACTTATTGACAGAAACCTTGAAAGCAGCTATCTCATAGCCAAGAGCGAAGGCCAAGCGCTCATGCACCCTGAGCAAAACATGAATATGATCAGGCATAATCACATATTGGTATACCTGAATGGCGCTGTTTCTTTGAGATAATTCTTTTAGAGCCTGCTTTATGGCCGAGCCTATTGCAGAGCTTTTTATATAGCATGAGCCATCCACAACATCTCTTGCAAGCTCTCCGAAAGCAGGTATTCCCTTCGCTTTTGAAAGGGTGATCAAATATTTGCATGCTTGCCTGTAATCATGCCATGAAGCCCGGAAAATCTGCTTGCCCATAGTTATTGATTTATCTTGCTGAAGCAAGAAGCAATTTCAAAATTTTGGATACGCTTTAAGCTTCAGCGAAATTTTAGCCATTGCCTTTGAAGCTTGTGCCCCATGAGCTGCGGTCGAGGGTGCGGTAGGAGATGGCTTCGCTGATGTGGAGGGGCTCGATGGTGGGTGAGGCGGCGAGATCGGCGATGGTGCGGGCTACCTTGAGTATGCGGTCGTAGGCGCGGGCGCTCATGTCGTATTTTGTCATCACGCGGCGCAGGATGGCGGTTGATTCATCGCTCAATGCGCAATATTGCTGCATAAGGCGCGAGCTCATCTGCGCATTGCAATGTATTGAGGGCTCGGCGGCATAGCGCTCGGCCTGTATGCGGCGTGCCGCCACTACGCGGGCGCGGATATCGTCGCTGCGCTCGCCCTCTTCGCGGGCATGGAGCTTGTCAAACTCCACCGGCATTATCTCGCACTGGATATCTATGCGGTCGAGCAACGGGCCGGATACGCGCCCGAGGTATTTGCTCACGGCGCCGGGCAGACAGGTGCACGCCTTGGTGGGATGGGTATAGTAGCCGCACGGACAGGGGTTCATCGAGGCCACGAGCATAAACGAGGCCGGATAATCAAGCTGATAACGTGCGCGCGACACACTGATATGGCGGTCTTCGAGGGGCTGACGCAGCACCTCAAGCACAGAGCGCGGAAATTCTGGGAATTCGTCGAGAAAGAGTATGCCGTTGTGGGCGAGCGAAATTTCGCCGGGCATGGGGTTGGCTCCGCCTCCCACCATCGCTACGGGCGAAATGGTGTGGTGCGGCGCACGGAAAGGACGCACTGTCATCAGGCGCGAGCCACGGCGCAGTTTGCCTGCGACGGAGTGTATCTTTGTGGTCTCGAGAGCCTCGCCGAGGGTAAGCGGCGGCATAATCGAGGGCAAGCGCTTGGCCATCATCGACTTGCCGGATCCGGGCGGGCCTATGAGCAGAATATTATGTCCGCCGGCACAGGCAACCTCAAAGGCACGCTTCACATTATCCTGACCCTTTACCTCGCAGAAATCAAGGTCGAAGCGGCCTGTCGCACGGGCAAATTCGGCGCGCGTATCCACAACGGTAGGATCCAAAGCGGCAGCGCCGCTCAGAAAATCAGCCACTTGGCGGAGATTGTCAACGCCATAGACCTCAAGATTATTTACCACTGCGGCCTCGGTAGCATTTGCCGAGGGTAATATCATGCCCTTGAACCCTCGTGTCCTTGCCTCGATGGCCATAGGCAGAGCTCCGCGGATAGGCTGCACACTGCCGTCGAGCGAGAGTTCGCCCATTATCATATACCTGTCGAGCTCTGGCGCCTTTATCACCTCTGTGCCGACGAGGAGCGATACGGCGATAGGCAGGTCGTAGGCAGCACCCTCCTTGCGTATATCGGCCGGCGCCATGTTGATGACGGCGGCCGTGCGCGGCAAGGTGAAACCCGACTGCACCAAAGCGGCCCGCACGCGCTCATGACTCTCCTTGACCGCTGTATCGGGCAAACCGACGATACAGTATTGCATACCTTTTGATATGGCGGTCTCAATAGTGATAATCTGAGCGTCGATGCCTTGGACAGCGGCGGCGTAAGTCTTGACAAGCATGGATAGTTGTTATTTTTTAAGGGCAGAATATACCTCTACAGTCTGGCGGGCGATATTATCCCAGTTGTAAGGAGAGAGGTCGTAATCGCGTCGGCACGTATTTGCAATTTTAGTCTGCATAAGACTTGCAAGGGCGTCGGTATCTCCGGGGGTGAAGAAATCGTCGGCGCGCAGCTGGGCGAGCCGGTTAGCCGGGATATCACTCACAGCCACATCGAGCCCGTAGCTCATAGCCTCGAGAAGCGATATGGGCAAGCCTTCATGATACGACGGCAGCACGAAAAGCGACGCCCCGCTCATAAGCTGGCTAAGCGGCTCTCCTTTAATAAAACCGGTGAGCACCACTCCCGCCTCTTTTGCCTGAGTTTTCAGTGCGCGGGAGTACTCATCTTCATGGTCGGCGTCGCCGGCAATGACAAGTTGGTGGGTGGCCTTGAGACCCGATTTATCAAAAGCCTCGATAAGATCGTGGAAGCCTTTCTCTTTCACAAAGCGCCCGATGGCCACGACGTATGGGCACGAGATACCCCAGCGGTCGAGCCAGCGGCGGTCGCCGCTCACTACCGGAGGGGTAACTCCATTGAATATCAGCTCGGTATCTTTACGCCCGTATTTGTCGGCCAATATGCCGGCGATAGTGGTGGAAATCACTATCACCTTGTTGGCGAAGCGCGTGCCCATGGCCTGCCCGGTCTTCAAGGCAGCCTTGGCGAGAGCGCCCCATTTCTGACGGTCATAGTCGGGGCCGTGGTTAGTCATGACCACGCGCATGCCAAGAAGGCGGGCGAAAGGTGTGAGCAGCGCCGGGCCGATGGCGTGGATATGCAGCACATCGGGTTTGAGGCTACGCGCCTTCACGACGGCAAGAGCCGTGTGCACTATAGCCTCGATACTTTTAAGGCGCGGGGCGTAGACATCAATGAGCTTCACCCCTTTATATGTACTTATACGTTTGTTATCAGCGACATAGCACGAGCGTCGAATCACGGTGACGTCATGCCCCATGGCCGCGATACGCGGATAGAGTTCCTCACAATGAGTCTCCACACCACCGAGAATATCAGGAATCCCGCGAGTGCCGACAACAACTATCTTCATTTCATCACACCTTGCTCAGTTTATCGAATAAATAGATATCAAACTCTATTCGTTGGCGAATTTGTCGCCGGCGATCTTGAGGTTGACCGCGCGGATGAAGTTGATGATCTCGGCACGGACGGGAGTGTCGTTGATGTCGGCCTCGATACGCTTGAGGGCGTTGAAAACCGATGTCTGGCTCTGATAGATCTGGCGGTAAGCCTTTGCCACATCATCGATAAGGTCTTCTGTGAATCCGGCATGTTTGCCCATTATCACAGAGTTGACGCCATAGTAGCTCACGGGATTGTGCGCCATGATCACAAACGGAGGCACATTGCCGCTGATACGTGTGCCGCCTTTGATAAGGGTATATTTGCCAATGCGGCTCTTCTCGTGGACAACTACATTCGACGACAGGATAGTGCCGGTGTCGATATCCACATCTCCTGCTACGTTGACACTGTTACCCACCACACACTTGGGAGCGATATGGCTGTCGTGGCCGATATGGCTGTCGGCCATCACAAAGCAGTCGGCGCCAATGCTTGTGCCACCCTGAGAATAAATTCCTCTATTAATAATCACATGTTCACGCACTACGGTATTGTCGCCCACCGAGCAATACGACGGGTTACCTTTCCAGCGGAAATCCTGCGGGTCGGCGCCTATGATAGCGCCTTGATATACTTTAACATTCTTGCCTAAAGTGGAGCCATGCATCACAGAGGCGTAGGGCATTATCTCGCAGCCGTCGCCAAGGACGGTGTCGGCGTCGACGTATGCGAAAGGATGTACCGTGACATCTTTGCCAAGTGTAGCCTTGGGGTCTACGTATGCTAAAGGACTTATCATAATATTACAGTTTTAAGGTGTTTTTATGAGGCCAAAAGTAACACTTTATTCTCATATAACAAAAAAAACGACCTTAAAAGCCATATTTATGCCGCTTTTGCCGTAAAAAAAGATAAATTATGAAATTCATATTTGAAGTATGCTGAAAAAAGCGTATCTTTGTGCGCTTTTTAGCATCTTGTAAGAAAAAAATAATAAAACCACTTATCATACAATGGCAACCTTAGAGAAAATCAGAAACAAGTCCGCGCTTCTGTTTATCATCATTATCGTAGCGCTGCTTGCCTTCATTCTGGGCGACCTTCTTACCTCCGGACGCACCTACTTCGGCCATACCACCACCGTGGCCAAGGCCGGCGACGCCACCGTAGAATATCAGGAATACCAGAATCAGCTCAGCCAAGCCGGCGAGCAGCTGCGTCAGCAAGGACGCGAAACCTCAAACGACATCCTGTCGCAGCAGGTAATCCAGCAGATGGTGACAGAGCAATTACTCCAAAACGAATATAAGGCTCTGGGCATCACCGTTACCGACGATGAGCTCACCGAAGCTCTCACCGGCACCAACCCCCACCCGCAGGCAGCACAGATGATCCAATATCTTGCCATGCAGCTCGGTCTGCCCGAAGCAACAGGCACAGCTGTCTTCGACGCCATGCAGAACCCTGCAAAATACAATCTCCCCACCCAAGTAGGCGATGAGCTCCGTCAGATCTGGGCCAATCAGGAGAAAAACACTGAAGACGTGATGAAGCAGCAGAAATTCTTCAGCCTCATCAGCGGCCTCTTCACCTACAATAAGCTCGACGCCAAGAACTTCTACAACGACAACGCCACAACAAGCGAAATCGCATACGTAGTGAAAGACGCAAGCTCTGTAAGCGATGACGAAATCGAACTTACCGACGCCGACATCAAAGCCGTATGGGAATCACAGAAGCAGATCTACCGCCTCAACGAGCCCCTTACTGAAATCAACTACATCTACGTGCCCATCGAGCCCTCGCGCGACGACCTCATGGCAGCCCAGCAGGCTGTGGAGAACGCCATCGCCGGCCTCCGCACGACTCCCGGCACCGACGCTGTAGCCACCGACTCTCGCTTCGTGGTGAGCACCAACAAGACCACAGCCGAGAACTTCCGCAACAACCGCCTGCGCGATTCCATCGCCGCACACGAGCCCGGATATGCCTTCCTGCTCAACCGCAACGGCAACAACTACACTATCGCCAAGTATCTCGACGTGACCACCGGTATCGACTCCATCAACATCTCAATGCTGCGCGCAGCCGACGGTATCGACCTCAACGACCTTGCTGCCCGTATCAACGGCGGTGCCACTTTCGCCTCGCTCAACAACGACAGCATTATGAGTCAGGACAGCATCTGGACTTCACTTGAAGTAACCGGTATCGATGAAATGACACGCAACGCTCTTGCCAACGCCACCGTAGGCAACGCATTCGTCCTCACCGACACCGTTCAAGGCCAGCCCGTGAGCGCCCTCTACCGCGTCAACCGCCGTCATGCTCCCGTTAAATTCTACGACGTGGCCACCATCGACTTCACCGTAGATCCCTCGCAGCAGACTCTCACCGACCTCACCACAGCCCTGCGCACATACGTGAGCAACAATTCTTCGGCCGATGAATTCGCCAAAAACGCCACCGAAGCCGGCTATTCAATCCTCACCGATCAGGTAGGCGCGTCTTCAACCGGTATCGGCAACGCCCGCGACAGCCGCAAATTCGTGAAATGGGCAGTTGAGAACAAGAAAGGCAAAGTATCTCCCATGCTTCAGGACGACCGCCAATCTTACCTGATAGCAATCGCAGTCGTAAACAAATACGACGACTACATGCCTTGGAATTCTTCGGCAGTCAACGCTCAGCTCACCGCACAGGCACGTAACAAGAAGAAAGCCGACAAACTCATGAACGACTACCAAGGCAAGGCCAACGACCTTCAGGGCTATGCCTCAGCCATGGGCGTAGACGTACAGCACGGCAACGTGAACATCACCACTCCTGTACTGCTCAATGTAGGCGTAGGTGAGAATGAACTTCAGGGCGCTATCGCAGCCACTGAAAAAGGCAAATTCGTAGGTCCCGTAAAAGGCAACCGCGGCATTATGGTATTCGAGGTTGAGAACATCGACACCGAGAGCCGCCCCTTCAACGAAGAAGACTACGGCACACGCTTTGTGCAGTCGTTCGGCCTTACCCGCGCCCAGAATTTCCTCCCCCTCCTCCTTGGCAAGGAAAAGATCGACAACCGCTCGCTCAACTTCATCCAAGCTGTAGGCGAATAACAATCACACAAGCACCATATCAGCGACCCGACCGCACGGCCGGGTCGCTTTTTCTGTCTATATTTGCAATTACAAAGATCTTCCGGGTCACCCCCTTCATGACGGCAAAGAAAATCTCCCTGCGCCTCCACAATCTCGATGTAGAGCAGGTGGTGGAGCTGGACGATGAGCGCAAGGCCGCCATGGTGAGCAACATGCTCGTAGTGCTCTGCGCCGACGAACCGGCCCAGCCCGTGCTCAACACCGGCTCGCTCTATCAATAAGCATAGCAACAAAGAAGAGTAACAATGAAAAGGGCTTCCTGCTCCGTATCGACGCCGAAACCATGGCGGCTGTGGAGCAATGGGCAGCCGATGAATTCCGCTCTGTCAACGGCCAATTGCAATGGATAATAGCCGAAGCGCTCAAACGTCACAAGCGGGCAAGGAAAGCTAAAAGCAATCAATCAGACGCGGCCGGGAGCTGAAAGGATGTGGTAGGCGAGCTGGTGGAAGAGTTCGTGCTCATTCTGCCGCGAGCCCACACCCTTGCTCTTGACATCAAAATCGCGGATAGCCCCGATGATTTCCACTATCTGAAGGGCATTGTAGCGGCTCATGCCGAGCTTTATGCGCTTTAGCGCAAACTGCTTGCAGCCCAAGGCTGCCATAAGGCCGGCGTCGCTGCGGTCGGGCGTATAATATGCCACAAGCAGGTCGGTGAAGAGATTGAAAATCGAGGCTGTGGCCATCACGAGCGGCACTGCCTTGGGATTGCTGCGGAAGTAATCGAGAATGCGGAAAACACGCCGTCCATCGCGCGCGGCGATAGCGTCGACAAGCTCAAAACTGTTGTATTCGCGGCTCACACCGATATTGCGCTCTATCACCTCGGGAGTCACCGTGGCGTTGGGCGGCAGCAGCGCGGCGAGCTTGTCGACCTCATTGAAGAGGCGGCTGAGGTCGGTACCGACGAAGTCGCGGAGCATTTCCACAGACTTCTGGTCGGCGTTGAGATTTTTCTTGCGTATATATTCGGCGATATAAGCCGCAATATTCCACTCAGCAATTTTTTTCGATTCAAACACCACTGCCCCACCCTTTTTGGCGGCATCGAAAAGCTCCTTGCCCTTGAGTGCGGCTCCACGGCTGCAGACCACAAGAACTGTCGTCGCCACCGGGTCGGCGATATAATTTTTAAGTTTCGCAATCTTGTCGGCTCTCACGGCCTGCGCCTCCTTGAGAATCACCACCTGACGGTCGGCCATCATGGGGATACGACGGCAAAGGTCAACGACGGCTTCAGGCTCGGTATCGGGCGCATAGAGGATATACTGATTAAACTCCTTGTCGTCGTCAGAGAGTATGTTTTCAAAGTCGCGGGCAAGGGCGTCAATAAAATAGCCCTCCTCGCCGTGCAAGATATACACGGGAGCTATCTCGCCCTTTTTAAGCGACTTGCGGATATCGTCGAATGAAACTGCCGGTGTCGTGGCCATGGTGATGTGGTGATGATTGCGAAATAATTCGTAAATTTACACAAATTTTCTGACATGCCTGCCAACAATCGCCTTAATTTACCGCCTTTCGACGTGAAGCTGCGTCGCGACGAGGATTCCCGCCGCGGCGGGCTGGAGATTTTCGACCGCCTGCGGCAGAAATGGGTGGCACTCACTCCAGAGGAATGGGTGCGCCAGCATTTTGTGAATTTTCTGATAGAGTACCGCGGTTTTCCCGCCCACCTGATGGCCAATGAGGTGGCTCTTACGCTCAACAACACTGCCCGGCGAGCCGACACGATGGTCTTCACCCGCACCCTCAATCATCTTTGCGTGGTAGAATACAAGGCTCCGGATATAGAAATCACACAGAAAGTTTTCGATCAGATCGCGCGCTACAACAGTGTTGTCGAAGCGCCGTTTCTCATCGTGAGCAACGGGCTCCGGCACTTCTGCTGCCGCTACAACGGCTCAGGATATGATTTCCTGCGAGATATACCGGCTTACGCCGATATGGTGAGCGATTATTCCACTGTCCGGCCGGGATAAGCCTCGAGAGCCTTGCGGAGCACTACCATGGCTTTGGCAAGCTCCTCGCGCTGCAGCACGTAGGCCATGCGCACCTCATTGCGGCCGAGCTCGTTATTTGAATAGAAGCCCGAGGCCGGTGCCATAAAGACCGTCTGACCCTCATATTCAAATTCCTCCAGACACCAACGGCAGAAACGGTCGGCGTCGTCAACCGGCAGGCGCACCACAGTATAGAACGCACCCATGGGAATGGGCGAGTAGCAACCGGGGATCTTGTTGAGCTGGTCGATGAGAAATTTGCGGCGCTCTACATATTCATTATAGGTTGCGAGCATATAATCGGGCGAAGTGTCAATCGAAGCCTCAGCCACAATCTGGCCTATCAATGGGGGACTCAAACGTGCCTGGCAGAATTTCATCACATTCTGCTTCAGCTCCTTATGCTTGGTGATGAGCGCGCCTATGCGTATGCCGCACTCATTGTAGCGCTTCGACACCGAGTCGATCAGCACAACCTTGTCTTCGATATCGGGCAGGTGGAAAGCCGATATATACGGTGCGCCGGTATAGCAGAACTCGCGGTATACCTCATCTGAAAAGAGGAAAAGGTCGTGTTTGAGCACGAGGTCGCGGATCTGCAACATCTCTTTCATAGTGTAGAGATAGCCCGTAGGATTATTGGGATTGCAAATCAGGATACCCTTGGTGCGCTCTGTGATAAGTTCTTCGAATTTCTCCACGGGCGGAAGCTCGAAGCCCTCGTCAATCGACGAAGGAATAGTCACAATCTTCGCACCGGCAGAGATGGCGAAAGCCATATAGTTTGCGTAGGCAGGCTCGGGCACAATAATTTCATCGCCGGGGTCGAGACACGCCATAAAGGCGAAAAGCACCGCCTCGGACCCGCCGGTGGTCACTATGATATCGTCAACATCAACCTTGATATTGAAGCGCTTGTAATATTGCTGTAATTTCTTGCGAAGCGAAAGCAGACCGTCGGAAGGGCTGTATTCGAGCACCTTGCGGTCGATATGTTTGAGAGCCTCAAGCCCTTCGGGAGCCGTCGGCACATCGGGCTGACCGATATTGAGGCGATATACTTTAATGCCGCGCTCCTGTGCGGCATGGGCGAGCGGATTCAGGCGGCGTATGGGTGACGCCGGCATGATACGCCCGCGCTGTGATACTTCTGGCATGTGTGTTACGTTTTGTTCAGACTACAAAATTAATACTTTTTTTTGAATTGCGACTCTCATCTTTTCTTTTCATTTTTCTATCAGAGTAAGAGTATGGAGCACTTTTTGCCGAACAAATAATCTGATAATTTTGTTTATCAAATAAAAAAATCGTAACTTTGCAGAGTCGAATGAGCATTATGGCTGATGCAAGAGCGACAATCCTATCAAGCATCGTTTTTCCTCTCCGCGTTTCTGCCGCACCATGCCTGTGCGGTTTCCTCTGCGATGCGATATTTCCCTTTGTTTATAATCTTTTACGTTTTCAATAGCCCCGAACTATGTCGGGCCCTACATAATAAGAATGTTCAATAAAGACCAATTAACCGAAATGCCCGACGCCGAAATCAAGGCGCTGGCAGAAAACCTGGGTCTTAAAAAAATCGACCTTGGCAAGAAAGACGAGCTTGTATACCGCATTCTCGACTGTCAGGCTGAAGCAGGTGCAGCTACTCGCGCAGCTAAAGCAGCCAAAGAAGATGCTGATAAAATACCCAAAAAGCGTGGCCGCAAGAAAAAAGAACCTGCCGCAGCCGCTCCGGAGCAAGCTGCTGAAGAGACTCAACCTGTGGCCGAGACTGAGCAGCCGGCTGAACCCGTAGAGCGCAAGCGCCGCGGACGTCCTAAAAAAGTACGCACCGAAGAAGAGCCGCAAGCCCAAGCCGACGAGACTGTTGAAAAATCAGAGACACCGGCAGCCGAGGTTCAGCCCGCTCCCGCACCCGAGGCAAATCAGGAAATACAGCCTCAGCCGGCACAGCAAAACGACGAAGAGCCTGCCGCTCCCGAGCAACCGCAGGCCGACACCTCAGCGCAACCGGAGGGAGAAGCCCCGGCAGAAGAACCTCACCGCTCTAAATTCGCCCCCGGCAACAATTCGGCCTTGAGCGAGTTTTTCCCCCGCTCCGAAGGCCGCAAATTCGTGCCCCGCAACCAGCGCGACCGTCAGGAAAACGCCGACTCCAACCTCCCCGCACAGCAGCCTCAGCAACAACAGCAACCCAACGCCAAGAAATCAAAACGCGAGCGTCAGCAGGAACGTCTTGAGCGCCGACGCCAGCAGCAAATGCAGCAACAGCAGCCACGATATGACTTCGACGGCATACTCGAGGCCACAGGCGTGCTTGAAATCGTCCCCGAAGGATTCGGTTTCCTCCGCTCCGCCGACTTCAACTATCTCCCCTCACCCGACGATGTATATGTCACCATGCCCCAGATCAAGGCTTTCGGCCTGCGACAGGGCGACGTCGTAGAAGCCACTATCCGCGCACCCCGCGAAGGCGAGAAATACTTCCCCCTCACCAATGTATTGCGCGTAAATGGCCGCAGCCTCGAGTTTATCCGCGACCGTGTGGCTTTCGAGCACCTCACCCCCCTCTTCCCCGATGAGAAATTCGACCTCACATCAGGCAACTCCTGCACTATGTCGACCCGCGTGGTAGATATGTTCGCCCCCATCGGCAAAGGACAGCGCGGCCTCATCGTAGCTCCTCCCAAAACCGGTAAGACTCTCTTACTTAAAGATATCGCCAACGCCATTGCCGAGAATCATCCGGAGACATATATCATGATTCTCCTCATCGACGAACGCCCCGAAGAAGTAACCGACATGCAGCGCAGCGTCAACGCCGAAGTCATCGCCTCTACATTCGACGAGCCCGCCGACCGACACGTAAAAATCGCCGGCATAGTACTCGAAAAGGCAAAACGAATGGTAGAATGTGGTCACGACGTAGTGATACTTCTCGACTCCATCACCCGCCTCGCACGCGCCTACAACACCTGCGCACCCGCCTCAGGCAAGATTCTTTCAGGCGGTGTCGACGCCAATGCCCTCCAGAAACCCAAACGCTTCTTCGGCGCGGCCCGAAACATCGAAGGCGGCGGCTCGCTCACAATCATAGCCACAGCCCTCACCGAGACAAGCTCGAAGATGGATGAGGTGATTTTCGAAGAATTCAAGGGCACAGGCAACATGGAACTCCAGCTCGACCGCAAGCTCTCCAACAAACGCATATTCCCCGCTGTCGACATCATGGCCTCCAGCACACGCCGCGACGACCTGCTTCTGCGCAGCGAAACCCTCAACCGCATGTGGATTCTCCGCCGCTACCTCAGCGACCGCAACTCCATCGAAGCAATGGAATTTATCCGCGACCGCATGGAGCGCACCCGCGACAACGACGAACTGCTGCGGACAATGGGCGATTAGTTCACTTAAGTTTAAGCGGTTAAGAAGTTTAAGTGCAGCAAGCTATATCTAAACTTTATAAACTGCACATTAAGCTCTAATTAGTTAAGGTGTGTTAAAACACCGCTAAATATTTTGCCAAGTCGCACAAAGCCCTTAACTTTGCACTGCAAAAGGGGCACTAGCTCATCTGGCTAGAGCGCGACACTGGCAGTGTCGAGGTGAGCGGTTCGAGTCCGCTGTGCTCCACAAACAGCAGATTTGGAAGCAATTCCAAGTCTGCTTTTGTTTTATATACAGATATTTATTATCTTTGCCAAAAACATTATTCTATATGCCGACTCTATTTATTCTTTTAGGATTTCGATTCTTCTTTTGGTCAAATGAACACGCCCCCATTCACGTTCATATTTCCAAAGGTGATTCTGAAGCAAAATATAACGTGGAAACACTTGAACTCGTGGAGAATTTCGGGTTTAAGAAGAATGAATTGCGGATGATTGAGTCTATTATAGAAGAAAACAAGGAAATAATTATAGAGCGATGGAATGAATACTTCAAGAAAGGAGGTAATAAATGAATCGCACGCAAATATCAAAAATTTGGCATACCGACTCGGCTGTTTGGATTGAATTAATTGACGGGCGAAAAGCAGCGGAGAGTTTTGCCGACTACACACGTCTGGCTCAAGCTAATGATGAGCAGAGAAAAAATTATGTGATGTCATATTTTGGCCTTCATTGGCCCGACATAGACGAAGACTTATCCTACGACGGTTTTTTTGCCAAACACCACGATGGCACCGAAGCTCAGGATGAAGTTCGATAATTTGCCGGCACACTCATCAAAGAAACTCTACGTTTGCCATATAAATCTGATTGAGATGAATATGGATAAGATTATCGCCTTATGCAAGAAGTATAAGGTAGCCAAGCTGTGGGTATTCGGTTCAATCCTCACCGACCGCTTCAACGATGACTCCGACGTCGATTTCTCGGTAAAATTTGACAAGCATAATATTCCGCTTTTGGATTATGCAGACAATTACCTTGACTTGCTCGAATCTTTATCATCATTATTTGCCAGAAAAGTCGATTTGATAACTGAAGATTCATTGACTAATCCATATTTTATCAAGGAACTTAACGCCACAAAAAAACTTATTTATGGATAAAAAGCCAGATAGCTTATCAGCAAACTTCAAACAAAGCAGATTTGGGAGCAATTCCTAATCAGCTTTTTTGTTATTTAAATATTTTGGTTTTAAGCACGTCAAATTATTTTCTCATACTGAGCTATATATCGGGCGGCGGTCTGAGCTACATCATAGCGGGCGCAGGCCATTTCGCGGGCAGCCTTGGCCATGGCCGACATATCCCTGTCTACGGCTCCCCGGAGCGCTCTCGCACAATCTTCTACGTCACCGGCCTTGAACAATAACCCGACGCGCCCGTCGTCGAGTATCGACTGCATGGCCGGCAAATCGGCAGCCAATACGGGGAGTCCGGCAGACATAGCCTCAACGAGTGTCAGACCGAAGCCCTCGCGCCGAGAGGGCTGCACCAACAGGTCATAGTCGGCAAGCGACTGAGACACCTTATCTGTCGGCACTTCTCCCATAAACCTACAGGCATGAGCTATGCCGAGCGTCGCCGCAAGTTCCTTAAGCTCCTGCATGTCAGGACCGTCGCCATAAAAATCGACAGATATATCAAATTTTTCTCCAACAAGCACCTGCAAGGCTCTGAGCAATATATCCTGCCCCTTGACCTCGGCAAGCAAACGCCCCACCTGAACCAAACGGAAAGTGCGGCCATGGCTGTTGTAATCAGTCTTTTGGCGGAAGCCTTTAGTCACTATACCGTTTTCAACCACTGTTGCACGACGTCCGACAGTACTTTCTATACTCTCGGCCGCGGCCTCGGAAATGGTAAACAACACCGGCACACGCCGCAACCATTTATCATCAGAGGGCAGATAGGTGGTATGGTGAGTGGCACATATCTTGGCGCCGACACAAGGCTTATAGATAAATTTGAAAATATTGACAGCATGAAGATGTATCACATCAGCCCCAATCTTGGCAAGACGTGTATTGAGCTTTACAATATGCCATGGATTATGCGAACCCACCTTGCGGCCTATATGATGGATTCTGACCTCAGGTAAGAAATTATCAAGCAGATCAGAGCCAAGGTCGTTGACAACGACAACATGCACCTCATGCCCCAGCCGGGCCTGCTCATTGGCGATATTGACGAGCATAGTCTCAATGCCGCCATAGGTCAAGCCCCAAGTCACATGACATATCTTCATATTTCCGATTATTTAGTGCGACAAAGTTAATTAATTTTACCATCTCCTGCAAATCCCCCGCCCACTGCGACTTTATTATTAATCATCATCAAAAAAAATACAGATTCTGCGTACTATATAAAAAAGAAACGCTTATGGAAAGTATCAGCAACATATCAGCAGCAGGCAAGAGCATGGCTGTGCCGTTTTTTATCATATCGCAAACTATCAGTGTGCTCAACAGTGCCACCAATTTCGCACAGACATGCAAGCGAATCAAAAAAATGGAAGAAGACGAGCGCAACAATACTTTTGCCTCTGATAAATTGCAACAAGACCTCGACTACCTGCGTAAGTCATACGAGGAAAACATATCTTTTCAAAGCAAGCAAATCAAACAGCAGTTCGATAATATGCGCTCACAATCGCAGTTCGCTTTTTTCTGCGATAAATTCTGGAAAGACCAATTCGGCATGACAATCAACAGCCTGCAGTATCCTATCGAAGAACTTTCCCATTGCCGGCCTTCTGATATAAAAATACAGCTCATGGTAGCCCGGACAGCAGCCATCGATGGGCTCACATCTGCATGGGGACCTGCCGCCGGCCACAACTACCGTACTCTGTGCTCACACATAAAGGAGAAAATCGGAGCCAACAAGTTGTTTTCCACATCGTTTATCAACGCTTGGTGCGCACCAAGCAAAGGGGTCGCCGCGGATACCATGCTGCTCTACTACATCATGCAGGGACTTCCGACCGTAATCTTGTTTCTTGACCGCGTTGGCGACAGAATAGCTGTAGATGTCGCTTTATGGAGCTTGCAGACGGGTCTCGACAAATTCATGACATGCCGGCTTTTCGAAACAGAAACTACAGAATCCACCGCGATTTCAGACTCCTACGACCTGCTCTGTGCCTCGGCTGCCTATTGCGGCGACGCCCTCAAGACCGGGCTCTCTCTTCATCAATCCAAGCAGGGGACGGATATCATAGCCAACATAATCTCCAAGGATATCCGAGAAAAGGCCCTGTCGGAGTATAACGACGGTATTGCCGCTTTTCAGACGTTTAACCTCAATCATCTGACTCATGCTTAGCGTTATCACAACATGCGCCCTGATTGCCGCTGTCGGCAACTGCGCGTCTAAATTTTTCAATGATTGGTCACAGCAGAAGATGGCCGCTTTTCAAGACAATTTGAAAAAGAAAAACATGGATGATGCTCTGCGCAACAACCAAATAATCTGCTCTGAAAGACTTAAATGCGAGAAAGACTTCCACAAATTCATGCTCGCACAAATGAAAGATTCAAACGCCGCCAATCTGCATATAATAGCCGAGCAGAGCGAGGCATATCAGAAGTGGCCGCTCACTATACCCCCGATCAGTCTCCGCAACTCTCAGCTGCTGCTTGCCGACGATGACGCGGCGATTCCATGCACATCGCCGCTGTTCATCGTACTTGCACCGGGCAGCGACACAGCTCTCAACAAAATGCTGCCGCAGCTGGAGCGCACATTATCAGACTTCGCCTCCGCCAGCCTTACCTCCTTGACTCGCCACAATGTGGTAGTGCTCGCCGACTGCTGGAAAAACAAGATGGCTGAATGTGACGAGATAGTCTGCCGCAACATACATTCGTTTATCCCCGACGTGCCGATGGTAATTCTCTCACCGGCAAGCACCAACGAGGGCATAGCGTTTGATTTATCTTTCTGGAACATCACCCGCGATTACTCGAATATGGCGTATACATATTCGTTTGGCAACATAGTGAAAATAGAGGGTGTTGACCCGATAATGCCTGATTGCGATATAATTGCAGACGACCTCAAGGCAATCATCACCATGCTCTCCGACATCTACAGTTGGAACAGCGCCCATGCAGCTCCTCAATTGCTGAAATTAGCAAAAGACGGACTGCTTGAGATGTCGGAGGAGTCAGTCTTGGCCTACTATTCTGAATATGTAAAAATATTGGCCGATATGACAGCCCATGGCATACTTGACTTCGACAAGGAGTGCGACGACATCATCGGTTTCTGCCAAGCCATAGACCGTCCCGTCGGACTAAACAATGCATTCGACGCCACGGGCTATCTCTCTTTGGATAAAGGCTCGCTGCTGCCCTACCTTCAGCTGTCGACGCAAACATCAGTATGGGAATATTTCGCAGAAATCCACCCATACGCCAACAGTACACACAACAAAAAATACCGCAGCCTGATGTTAGAGTGGTTCGACAAATGTATCGAAGAGAGTATCCCGTCGGAATCTTTTCTGGAATATGAAAGCCTCTCCGACAATTTCTTCAAATCAATAGTCGACAGCGAGAAATCTCCTATCATCAGCTATGCCGGCTCAGTCAAGACCGATTGCATAGAGAGAGTACGTCGCACCGGGGACTACACGGACCGCCGCGACTGGATACGCCCCGAACTCCACAAGGGCATATTGGCTAAACTGGAGAGCTACGTTATGCCTCAGATGTTGACCAAGGTTGCAAACAGGATTATTGACCGCTACAAGGCGCAGCTGTCTTCCGCCATCAATCACTGCGCGGAGAGTTTCAACTATCCGCTTATCGACAAATCCATGGCACTTACAAGAGCTCAAGAAATAGTCAAATCATACATGGAGAAATTCAAAGATCAGGTAAAAAAGGCCGACAAGACCGACATTTACCGCGATTTGAACCGGATCGGCACATACGAATGGTCTAACCGCATAGCCAACGACTGGATAGAATATGTGTTCCTCGGCACCGATCTTGTCCACACCGCAAGATATATAGGCATTAAGACCTCTCTTGAGGAAGACAATCTTATCTTCCCTGTGATAGAGTCGCGCCTTGGAGAGCTTCTGAAATCGTATGCCCAAAATATATTCAACCACAACAGCGGCAGTTATTCGTCAGGAGACTCTTCCGACTCAAGCAGCGACACTTTCTTTGACTACGTGGTGATGAGCCCGAGTTTCTAACCTTAAACACATCTTAAAAATGGACGCACACTTCGACCCCACACAATTCCATCCTACATTTCTCGGCTCTGACAATAGTTGTCTTACCGACAATTTTCATAACATCTCGATGGATTCATTTCTGACATCCGCCCATGAATATGGATTGCCCGACGACGTAATCCACTCTGCGGTCGCAGAGGCCTACGACTTCTTCGGCATGAAACCCGCCATGATGATTGATGGCAACGCCACATTTGTTCAGACGGGTAATCCTTATACCTACGAAGACGACCGCCTGAGTATCAACAGAGATGAACTGACCCGATACGGCGTCCACGACAAAAATACGCTCTCATTGGTATGCACGCATGAGATAGCCCACCAGCTCACCCAATTCATGTATGCCTCCGGACAAGTGTCTCCATGGCAATCCGAGCTTATTTCAGACAAATGGATGGGCTTCCGCGCCGCCGCTCAAGGGATGGATGTGCAGAAAGTGCTTGACACTTTCGCAGGATTCAAAGACTCTCCCGACCACCCGGGCGAAGACCTCCGCTGCGAACATATACGTCAAGCCTACGATACTATGCTCGATTTCATCGACCGCAATGTTCCTGTCGATTTCAATCTGCTCATGGATACTGCCACTCACCAGATCCAATGCGACCCCGACATAGCCGCACGGGAATCGCAGTTCCACCTGCAGACACCACATCACGAGCAGTCATACGCTTATACCCAGGCAGAAAAAGACTCCCATATCCGCGAAGCTCAGAACAGAATTGATTTCCAGAAAAGTGTAATAGAGCACAAGACCGCCGAGGCAGACAGCCGCTCACGCGCAGGGCTGCCGACAAATGAATGTAAGTCGTCGATAGGCCGTGCAAATATCGAGCTCGCCAATGCCAAGAAAGACCTCGAGCACTGGAAAAGCATTGAAGTCAAGAAATAAATAAAAAAACGGTGGGCGTGCCGTCAAGGCAGGCCCACCGGAGGCTTAAGATCTATCAATTTAAGTGAATCAATCCTTAGATTGCACCTCTTTTTCTTTGATATTCAAGTTTTTCAAGTTGCCTTGCAACTTGAAAACTTGAGGTTTAAAGCGCTTTCAGCGCTGTTTATGCAGTTTATAAGGTTTAGAGTTAAATGTATACCTAAACTCCTTAAACTCAAAATAAACCAGTTTCGCAAGCGAAACTTTAAATGTCGTCGGCTACGAAACCTGTGCGGCGGTAACCGCGGAGGGTGTATACGACGCCGGGATCATCGCTGTATTCAATGTTGAATTCGATTGCGTCGGCAGGCATGCCCGAGGGTGTCACGGCACCGCCAAACACCACCTTGCCGTCGGTAACGGTCACCATCATATCGGTGCCGTCGTCGAAGCCATATTCGTTGACACACGGCGTAGAAGAGCCGAATGTGAGCGAGGGCACGTCGCAGGGCACCTCTACCTTGGTGGCAGGATACCAGAAGTTTTCGAGATCATCTACCCACAGCGTCTTGCCGTCGTCGGCATTGCCGTTGTAGGTGATGATAAGAAACTGGTCGGTGAGCTGCTCATCGCCATAGTAGGCACACACCATCCACTCGCCGGCGAGATTGACGGTAGATGTCATCGGTATCTCGTCTTTGCTGCAGGCGCTTGTGAGCAGCACAAGCACAAGAGCGAGTATATATGTTGAGAATTTCTTCATATTCGGTCTGTTATTTTGCAATGGTAACGTTGAAGAGATAGTTATACTCGGTGTAGTCGCAGGTCCACGACATAGTCTCCGTATCTGCGTCGAAATATCCGTCGGTGAGGTCGTTGGCAGAGTCTCCCCAACCCGAGAGATAGCTGTCAAGTAGCGTGATGGTGCCGTCGTCGGCAATCTCTACCTCTGCCTCGAGGGCGTAGGCACTGCCGTAGCCGCGCACTTGGGCGTAGAAACCGCCAAGGAGGTCGGAGATCACGTATGTGCCGTCGCCGTTGCCGTAGACCAGTATCGAACATTCGTTGACACCGAAGAATGTGGAGCCGTTGAGATTGGTGTCCTCTGTGGTGGTATAATAGCCCGAGGCTTTGTCGTCGGCGTCGGCCACGAGCACATAGCGCTGGGCGCTCGCCGCGAAACCGTCGGGGTTGACGGCCGAATACACTATGCTGTAGTAGCCCGGGGCAGGATTCTGAAGATCCATGTCGGTGGATACGGTGACATCATTTGTGATATCCTCGCCCTGCATTGTTGCAGAGAAACCGGGGTCATCGAAAGGCGTACCTGCGACAGCCAGCATGTATGTCGGGCCTTCGAGCTCGATGGAGGGATAATATGTCACGCCCGTGAGCCCCTCGGTGTCCTTGCTGCACGAGCTGCCTAACAGCCCGAGGGCGATGGCGATGAGTGATATATATTTTTTCATCTTTTAAGTCTGTGAGGGTTTGTTATTCTGCCCAGAAAATAGGAGTGGTGTAGCCCTTGAAAGCGGGGGTCTTGCCATTGCGGTTGGCCGATGATTCGGGATAGGGCCAGCGCTGGAGCACCTTGTTGTCGCCGAGGTCGGGATTCACTAGAATGGGAGTGTAGAGCTCGCCGGCGACGAGAAGTGCCGGGTTGTAGGTGTCGTTGAGCTCATTGTAGATCTGAGAGCCGGTGACGTTGCCGAAAGTCGGATATCCGAGGCGGCGAAGCTCGCAATAGCCCTCGAAGGTATTTACACCCGACAGAGCTATCCATTTCTGCACGCCGATACAGCGGGCGTAGTCGGCATTGTCGTAGGGGTATGCCTGCAGCACCTTGTCGGCACCGGCGACACCGGCCGAGGCAAACGAGGCCTCGATAGCGGCTTTGTAATGCTCTTCGGCCTTGGCGGCTGTGCCGTAGCGGGCCTGATACTCGGCGAGGAAGAAGTCAACCTCGGCGCGCGAGATAAGCACCACCGGATCGTCGAATTTCACATTGGGGCGGCACCAATAGCCTGATTTATACGAGGAAGTAGTCTGAAAGTTCGTACCAGACACCGCGCCTGTATATTCGCCTTTGTCAGTATTTGGTGTGAACCATGCCGTCAGACGGGCGTCGTCGGCCACGTTCATGGCGGCGAAAAGAGCGAGATTGAGCACCACATTGGTCTGGGTAGAGCCGAAGTAGGTGGCGAATTCTTCCTGATAGAATGGGTTGGCATGGCCGCTCTCGTTGGTCCAGCAGCCTTCCCAAGCCACATCACCGGCCGGGAAATTGTCTTCGGTCACGAGGGCGTCGAGCTGCGGTTTGACATCAACAGCACCGCTCTCACGCATTAGTATGCGCAGTTTGATGGCATTGGCAAGTTTGATCCACTCGCCCGAGCGTGCGCCGGGAATCAGGAAGTTGGTGCACACCTTCTCAGTGCCGTTGCATGCGGCTATGGCCTCGTCGAGCTCGCGGAGGATTCCGGCATATACATCGGCGCCGTCGTCATACTTGGGCGTGAGATTATTGGGGTCGAGAGCCTCGCTGTAGGGAATTTCGCCGTAGCAGTCGATAAGAGCCTGATAGGCGGCCGCGCGGATTACGGTAGCGGCAAGCACTGTGCCGTTCGACCCGGTAGCCTTGGCCTTGGCGATCACGGTAGACATATTCTGCAGCGCGCCTGCCGACATGGTGGTGAACATTCGGCTCGACAGTGTGGAGCTCTGCTTGAATTTGCTGTAGTCAAGGTAGTTCGATGTGCCGAAAGTCTGGGCGTAATACTGGGCGAAATAGCCCGAGGGTATGCGGAGGAAGTCGCTGTAGCAGTCTACGAAGCACATCTCGGCGCCGGGAAAGATGAGGTCTTCCGAGATGGCGCTCTCACTTGGTGAGTTAGGGCTGTCGTTGATGTCGAGGTAATGGTCGCACGACGACATCACCACCGAAAGAGCGACAAGGCCTGATATCAATATTTTTTTCATTGCTTGAGAGTCTGTTAGAAGTTAACTTTTAAGTTTACGCCGAAGCTGCGGCACGAGGGGTTGGTGTAGAGTTCGCCGAATCCGTAGGCGAGGTCGCCATACTGTGTGACGGTGGTCGACTCGGGATCTACGTAACGGTTGTCCTTGAATGTCCACAGGAATGGATTATTGCAATATGCCGTGAGCACTACATCGCTCAGATATACCGCCTTGAGCCATTTTGCCGGCAGATTCCACGACAGCGAGATATTGCGGATCTTGCAATAGGTGCGGTCGGTGAGATAGGCGAGGCCACCGTAGCCATAGCCATGGTCGTTGAAATAGCTCTGATAGCTCGAGTTGGCAAGATAGATAGGGGTGGTGTTGGGGCTGTAGGAGCCGTCGTCGTTGGCAACCACCGAGCCGGGGATGATGAAGGGGCGGCGTTCATTCTGCTCGGTGACAACGCCGTTGCCGGTAAACTGCATCAGGTTCTTGGTACGTGAGAACATCTTGCCGCCATAGCGCACGTCGAAAGCTGCGCTGAGGGTAAAGTCAAACACGCGGAGCGATGTAGTGATACCGCCGGTCCAGTCATGGTTCATCGAGAACCCGGTCTTCTCAAGCTCGGTGCCGATCACGGGCTGACCGTCGGTGCCTACGATGGGGGCGCCGTAGTAGGGACTTTCGGGGTCGGTGACATACTGCGGCAGGTAAGTGTAGTACTGGCCGAGTGCTTCGCCCTGCTCGGCATACATATACACTGCGTCGTTGCCGGCCGAGAAGCTGTAGACTGTCACCTTGCCGCCTTCGAGGCTTTCGGGCAGCGAGAGTACTTTGTTGTAGTTCTTGGTCCAGTTGAAGCCTACTTCCCATGTCACATTCTTGGTCTGCACGGGAATGACATTTACCATAAGCTCCACGCCGCGGTTGCGCACCTTGCCGAAGTTTGTCACCTGAGCGGTGAAACCGGTAGACGGGTCTACGGGCAGGGTAAAGATCTGGTCGTTTGTCTCGCGGTTATAGTAGCTTGCATCGATGTCGAGGCGGCCGTTGAAGAGCTTGAGATTTGTGCCGACCTCAAATTCCGAGGTCATCTCCGGACGCAGGGTAGCAGAGCCCGAAGTGGTGGAGGCACGGAAGGCATTCTTGGAATTCATCGGGAACGAGATGATGTCGACTGCGTATGTGCCGTCGGCGTATGCCTGCAGATAGTTTGTGGCTGTGTAATATGGCGAGGCGTCGTTGCCGGTCTTGCCGTAGGCGAGGCGCACCTTGCCGAAGGTAAGCACGGGGTTTGCAGGTATCCACTTGGAGAAGAGGGCGCTGAGCGTCACACCGGGATAGAAGAACGAGTTGTTGCCTTGCGGAAGAGTCGACGACCAGTCGTTGCGGGCTGTCACATCAAGATACACCCAGTCATCCCAGCCGAGCATTACATCGCCGAAGAGACCTACGAGGCGGCGTTTCAGCTGATATTCACTCAACACCGAGCGCGAGGCGCCGTTGGAGAGCATCCAGAAGTCGGTATAGATGGCGAGGTTGTCGGTCTGACCCTGCATGTAGTTGTAGCCGCGTTCGTTGAGATTGAGGCCTACGGTCACGCCGAGGTCGAAGCGGTTGTCGAAGAACTTGCGCTGATAGTTGGCAAGGAAATCATGGTTGAGCTCATACTGGCGGCGGTATTGCGCGTAGACGCTGCCCGCCTGATTCATGTTCGACGGTGCATAGCCATAGTCTTCATTGATAAGGGCGTCGTCGAGGGCAATCTCGGGTGTGCCTACCTTGAGGTCGTAGTCGGAGTAGTCGAAGCCGAAGCGGTAGGTGAGCGTGAGGCCGCTGACGGGGAAGAGGTCAAGCTGCATTTTGCCGAATGTCTGCTTGCCCTGAAGCTCATTGTAGTTGTTGGCGATAGCCCAGTAGGGGTTTGTGATACCGTAGGGGGTGAAGTAAGCCTCGGGAGTGTTGAATGGGCTCGAGAGGTCTTTCATGTCTACGATAGATACATCGCGGGGCATTTCCATGATACCGTCGATGGCGAAAGCGCCTTGGTCGGAAGCGACGGTCTTTGTCTTCCAGCTTGCGAAGTTCATGTTGGCCGAGAGCTTGATCCATTTCTCGGGCTGATAGCTGGCGCGGGCGGCCACGGTGTTGCGGCGGTAGCTGTCGGCGTCGGTAGGCATGATACCGTTGTTGTCGGTATAAGTATATGAGGCGTAGAAAGTCATGCGCTCATCTTTGCTCACACCGCTGACAGCGACATTATGGTTCTGCGCGAAGCCTGTGTCGAAGAAGTCGCGCACGTTGTTCTTTTTGGCGTCGTAGGTGTGGATGAGCTGCGAGTTGTTCCATATCGGGCCATATACCTGCGTGCTGCCGTCGAGCGCCGGGCCCCATGAGCCGTTTTCGATAAATGTCTGGCCGCCTTGCCATCCTTGTCCCCATTTGTTCTGCATTTCGGGCAGGAAGCTCACCTGATTCCATTCGAGGCCGCCGCTGTAGGTGACGCTGTAGAGCTTGCCGCCGTTGCGGGCGCCGGATTTGGTGGTGATTATGATCACGCCGTTGCTTGCGCGGCTGCCATAGAGTGCCGTCGCGGCAGCGCCTTTGAGCACCGTGAGAGAGGCGATGTCGTCGGGAGCGATGTTGCTCACACCGCCGGCGGCAACATCGTGGCCCTGAATACCGCGCGATGACGACTCGAGAGGCACACCGTCGACTACATAGAGAGGCTGGTTGGAGCCGTTGATAGAGCCGAGGCCGCGGATGGTGACATTGTTGGCTGCGCCGGGGTCAGACGAAGTAGTCTGAATCTGCAGGCCGGCCACTTTGCCCTGAAGAGCCTGCATTACATTGGTAGAGCGTGCTTTCTCAATCTCGGCAGCGCCAACCTGAGTGGCGGCGAAGCCGAGGCTTTTCTCGCTGCGGGTAATGCCGAGGGCGGTTACTACAACCTCGTCGAGCACCTCGGAGCTGAGCCCCAACACGATTTTTATCTCGCCCTTGGTGATATTGACCTCCTGACCGGTCATACCTACATACGACACCGTGAGAGTCTTGGCACTTGCTGGAACATTTGCGATCAAGAATTTACCGTCGATATCCGTAACGGTAGCGAGCTGCGTCCCTGTCACTTTCACAGAGGCGCCGACAATAGGTTCGTTGTCTTCGCCCGACATGACGATACCATGGATGGACTGCGTCTGGCTCCACGCCCCGACAGCCATCCCAAGGATCATCACGAGTAGCAGTAATAGCTTTTTCATACTCTGGAATTAATTAGACTTATTTTAACTGTTTTCTTTCGCTGTTAGTTAATATTGTTGAAACGATATACGATTGCTGGCGCAAACCTAAATCCGGAATAATGTGATTTTGATACTTTAATATAGCCTTTATGTGGCAAAAGTTTCTTTTTATTAGTTTTTATTAGACTTTTGATATTGATTGACGCCGCAAAGTTAACATCTGCAAAGCATATATTTACATTTTATTTAGTCAATATACGTTAACATACTGTTAATTTTTATTTACCTCTTCTTTCTGAACAATTCGTATACCTCAGGCGTCATATACATATAAATCAAATTTAAACTGCTACATCATTATGCTAAACCTTCCAACCATGCTATTGTCGGTGCTCTCACCATCGGTCGACGACATACGTCACTTCATCGGCGACAACAACGGCGCTTCCTACGCCATCGCCGAGCAAATAATGAAGGTCGTAGACTGGATTCTGGGCATCTTCGGCCTTGAGCACAATCAGAACATCGTCACTTTTCTCTATGCCGCGGTCGTATTCGGCGTGGCTCTCATCGTAGGCTGGATCACCCAGTGGATCGTGCTGCACATCGTCCGCATGATAGCCAAGCATTGGAGCGGTGATATCTACGACACCCTCAAGGATGTACGCTTCTTCCACAAGATATGCCGCATAATACCCGGCCTCGTATTTCTGATTCTTATCGAATTCACACTCTCCAACCACACCGCCCTGTCGAGCATACTCACCAAAATCACCCTCATCTACGTCACCTTCATCACCGCCATGGCCTTCTCGGCCCTTATCATGGCGATATGGAAGCAGGTAGACAAGCGGGCCAACAAGCGCAAACTTCCGCTCAACGGTCTCGCACAGCTCGCCAAAGGATTGCTGTGGATTGTATGCGCGATCATCATCATCTGCATACTCATCGACCAGTCGCCGGCCAAACTGCTTGCCGGCCTCGGCGCTTTCGCAGCAGTGCTGATGTTGGTGTTCAAAGACAGCATTTTAGGCATTGTAGCCGGAGTGCAGCTCTCGGAGAATGATTCGTTGCACGTGGGCGACTGGATCGCAGTGCCCGGCACCAATGCCAACGGCACCGTCACCGAAGTCGGACTCACCGCCGTAAAAGTTGTCAACTGGGACAAGACCACCACTACCCTGCCCCCCTACAGCCTCATAAGCGGAGGATTCACAAACTACCGCAGCATGCAGGTGAGCGACACCCGCCGTATATGCCGCTCTTATATGATCGACGCCGACAGCGTACTGCCCGCCACTCCCGAAATGATTGAGAACGTGCGCAAGCTTCCTTTCATGGACGAGTGGATAACAAAGAAACAGGCACAGGCCGCAGCCGGAAAATCGGCCGACGTAGCCAACCCCGAAGGCCTCGCCGACGGCACGCTCGACACCAACCTCGGCCTCTTCCGCGCCTACTTCAAGATGTGGCTCGACAACAGCCAATATATCAGCCACGACAGCGACTGCTTCGTAAGCACCTTGGCACAGACCCCCACCGGTATTCCATTCCAAGTATATTGCTTCACCGCAACCTCGAAGTGGTTCCCCTATGAAGGAATCCAAGACCTCGTATTCGAGCACCTCGCCGCCATGTTGGCCTCATTCGGGCTCTATGCCTTCGAGAATCCCTCGGGCCGCGACACCATCATCGACGGCTACCTCAGCCCGGGCAAGAATCTCGACAACATATTCGGCGTACCCTACCCCTTCTTCAAGACGCCGCAAACGCCCGACACTCCCACTTCGGCCACGCCCAAAGCATGATAAAACACCTCGCCTCCGAAATGCCCATGATGACATTCCGGAGGCGATATTTTATAAAAAATACATTTTTCGAGCATTCGCGCAGGCGTCAAACCCACATTTTCGAGCTTTCACGCACAAAATCGGCTATAACAAGCCGGCCATATACAAGGGCAGGTATGTTATATCATCTTCAATTTCCAGATCACCGGTGTGCAACACGTATGAGTGATCAAGATAAGAGCCAAACTTCTTTTTAAACTTCTCCAACGACGCCAGTCGATAGCGGCTTGTCGACTTAACCTCGATCGCCGATATATTATGACGGCTTGTAACCATTTTCTTACGGATAAGAAAATCTATCTCCATTCGGTCATCGGCATTCTCTTTTGATGAGCAACTGTAAAAATACAACGGATGTCCTGCCGTACATAATAGCTGGGCCACAAGATTTTCTATCAACATTCCTTTGTTGAATTCAAGTTTTCCACGCAATATTTTCTCATAAACACCACCGGCTTCCAGATCGCCTGCGCCAAAGGCCATCGACACAAGCAAGCCGGTATCGCCCATATAGAGCTTTACTTTAGCGTCATTACAGTTGAGCGCCAACCCCACAGAAGGCTCTGTCGTTGCATAGCAGAAATTGACTACACGGCTTTCATCCAACCAGAACATCGACTCAGTGTAGTCCTTCATGCGGCTTCCTTTCTTGATCATCACCGGACGGAATTTTTTCTCATGCTGCTGCAACAAGCCGGGGATATTATCGAAAATCCGAGTGACAAGAGGTGCTGATTTTCCTGCATATTTGCTGATATCATTCCTATAAAGCGCAAGGATATTGCGCTTTATGGCGTCAACATCTCTGAAATCTTTACGCTCTACATAGCTTTCTACAGCCTGCGGCATGCCTCCGACCAACAGATATGTCCTCAAGCATTCCATCATCTTCCGATGGAGCGCCTGCCCGAGAGGCTTCATTTTTTCAAATTGCTCCCTCACATAGTCAAAGAGCATATCATTGCCCGTAGCCCACGAGAATTCCTCAAGGTCCATTGGGTACATATTGATACGCACCTCCTCACTGGGAATTACTATAGCCTTAACATTGTGGTTTATACTCACAAGCGACCCTGTCTCGATATAATCATAGCGACCGTCTTTCACAAGATACTTGATGGCAGCTCTTGCCTTGGGATACATCTGCACCTCGTCGAAAATTATCACAGACTCCCTTTCATAGAGTCTGACTCCTGTGAAAATGCTCAGACGCATGAAGAATGTATCAAGATCGGTAAGATACTTTTCAAATAACTCCGTTATGCTCTCTTCAACATTATTGAAGTCTATGATGATATATGATTTATACTCATTACGGGCAAATTCTTCAACAATCCAGCTTTTCCCTATTCGGCGCGCACCATCAACCAAAAGAGCAGCACGACCGTTCCACTGATCCCGCCAGGCCTTTATCTTACTGTAAATCTTTCGTTTCATAACCTGTTTTACATTTTTCGAGCATTCGCCGGAGCGCAAAACCCACATTTTCGAGCATTCGCGCAGGCGTCAAACCCACATTTTCGAGCTTTCACGCACAAAATTAAGCTTTCCGGGCCATATTTCCAAATCAGTTTTGCGGGCGAAATGAAATTTAATTGCAGAAAAATTTCGCCAATTCAGATTTATTTACTAATTTTGCACCGTTTTCAATAAGGTAACCAAATTTTTTAGGTATGTCTAATTTAATCAAGAAGGCAGTAAAGCTGTACGTCTCAGCCAGCTACTGCATGGCTCGCGCCGAGGTATATCTCTCGGAAGCACAAGGTAAGTAATCACGAGCCAACATTCATCCGCTACGTTCCTTTACCAAGGAGCGTATTTTTTATTTTTAAGGGTTTTGTCTTTCCGATTTTTTGCCGTAATTTTACACTATGATTGAATTGCAGCCCATACATTTCGAAGGTATCGACCGGCGTCCGCTTGTGATAGCCGGCCCGTGCAGCGCCGAAACCGAGGAGCAGACCCTCGACACCGCCCGGCAGCTCGCCGCCGACGGCATACGCATTTTCCGCGCCGGTATCTGGAAACCGCGCACCAAACCCGGAGGCTTCGAGGGTGTGGGTACTCCGGGCTTCAAATGGCTCGCCAGAGTCAAGGAAGAGACCGGCATGCTCATTGCCACGGAAGTGGCCAACAGCCGCCATGTAGCCGAGGCTCTCGACGCCGGCATTGACATTTTATGGACGGGTACGCGCACGACAGCCAACCCTTTCGCAATGCAGGAAATCGCCGACACCCTCGCCGATTATGGCCGCGACATTCCTGTATTGGTGAAAAACCCCGTAAGCCCCGACCTTGACCTGTGGATAGGTGCCCTTGAGCGGCTCTATAATGCCGGGGTACGTCAGCTCGGCGCCATCCACCGAGGATTCAGCGCCTACGGCAAGCACATCTACCGCAACCAGCCTCAATGGCACATACCCATCGAGCTGCGCCGACGCTTCCCCGACATGACCCTTATCTGCGACCCAAGCCACATAGGCGGCAAGCGCGAGTTGATAGCGCCTCTTTCGCAGCAGGCGCTCGACATGGGTTTCGACGGATTGATAATAGAAAGTCATTGCTGCCCCGACTGCGCTTGGAGCGACATGCAGCAGCAGATCACTCCGGCGCAGCTCAAGGATTTGCTTGACTCGCTCGTCATACGCGACACCACCGTATCGACAGAAAGCCTCGACATGCTGCGCCGCGAGATCGACGAGCTCGACAACGAACTTCTCGAGATTCTCAACAAGCGCATGGCCATATCGCGCCGCATAGGCCAATATAAGAAAGAGCACAGCATGAAAGTGGTGCAGATAGGCCGTCACGACCAAATGATGACCCGACGCATGGCCGCCGCCAAAGAAATGGGCATGTCGCCCGACTTCATGCGCACCATAATGTCGGTGATCCACGAAGAATCCGTCCGCCAGCAGATTGACCTCGAGTAAGGGGTGGTGGTGTGTGGTTGGTGGGCTGTGGGCAGCGAGTTAGCAATCTAACATCCCTTCTCGCCGGCCTTGCCTGCTTTCGTCGATGGCGCGGGTGCAGACCGCGTTGTGCGTGTGCGCGCTGCCTACCGATAATGATAATGCTCATTTAGAAAATTTTTCGTAACTTTGTATTTGCTATGCAGTCAAAATCAACAACGCCCCCGACCCCTCAGGTGCTACAGGCCAAACAGCGCTTCGGCATCATAGGCAACGCTCCGGCTCTCACAGCAGCCGTAGAGCGTGCTATCCGCGTGGCCCCCATTGATTTATCGGTGCTTGTCACCGGCGAGAGCGGCGCGGGCAAAGAGTTTTTCCCGCAGATAATCCACTCTTTCAGCGCCCGCAAGCATGCCAAATACATCGCCGTAAACTGCGGCGCAATCCCCGAGGGCACCATCGACTCGGAGCTTTTCGGACACGAGAAAGGCGCTTTCACCGGTGCCGTGGATTCGCGTAAAGGATATTTCGAGGAGGCCGACGGCGGCACCATCTTTCTCGACGAGGTAGCCGAGCTGCCCCTCACCACGCAGGCTCGCCTGCTGCGAGTGCTCGAGAGCGGCGAGTTTCTCAAAGTAGGCTCGTCTACGGTGCAGCGCACAAGCGTGCGTATCGTGGCGGCAACGAATGTCGACCTGCAGGCAGCCGTAGCCCAAGGCAAATTCCGCGAGGACCTCTACTACCGCCTCTCCACTGTGCAGATACACATACCGCCCCTGCGCGACCGCGGCGTAGACATACGCCTGCTCAGCCGCAAATTCAGCTCCGACTTCGCCGAGCGCTACCGCATGCCCCAGATATCTTTCTCATCCGAGGCCGACGATGTAATGCGCCATTACCGCTGGCCCGGCAACGTGCGTCAGCTCAAAAACGTCGTAGAGCAGCTGTCGCTCTTCGAGGCCGGCAATGAGATAACACCGCAGACACTCGAGCAATATCTCCCCTCGATATCAGGCACATATATGCCCACGGTAGGCGTAGACACCCACTCCTACGCCCGCGAGCGCGAAATGCTCTTCGGCATGATATTCAACCTGCAAAGCCGCCTCGACGAGCTGCAGAGCCGCCTTGACAAGACCGCGGTGCACTTGCCCAAGAGCGCCCTTATCGAGCCCACGACAGAACCGGCGCAGGAATCTTTCCCCACCTCGCTGGTAGTGCACCGCCCCTCGGCCGACACATCGGCAGCTCCCGCTTGCTCGGATGTGGCATACTCGGAAGTTGTGGATGAGCCCGCCACCCTTGAGGAAAACGAACGCGAGACTATCCGCCGCGCCCTCCTGCGAAACGACGGCCGACGCAAAGCTGCCGCCGACGAGCTCCAAATCTCGGAGCGAACCCTCTACCGCAAAATCAAAGAATATGGTCTGGAATAAAATAATCAGATATCAGGCTGCGATTGTCCTCGCCGTCATGGCGCTGGTGCCTCTGAGCTGCAAGATAAGCTTCAGCATGAACGGCTCGGCGCTCGATTATACCGTCTACCACACCGTGCATGTGTCGGACTTCCCGATCCGTGCCGCTCTGGTGTACCCTCCCCTGCAGCCGCTTTTCGAGACAACGCTGCTCGACTACATCTCAAAGAATACCCGACTGCAGACCACCGACGGTGCCTCCGACCTCCAGCTCGAGGGCGAGATAACAGGCTACAACCTTACCCCGCAGGCAGTTACCGAAAACGCCTACGCCTCTATGACGCGCCTCACCATCACGGTGCGTGTGAAATACACCGACAACAAGGCCGAAGGCAAGGACATCGACCAGACTTTCAGCGCCTATCGCGAATTCCCGGCCACAGAAATGCTCACCGATGTGCAAGACCAACTTTGCGAGGAAATATGCAAAGAGCTTGTTGAGCTTATCTTTAATGCAACATTAGGCGATTGGTAATGAACGATATAAGCGAAACACTCAAACGCGTGGCCGCTTTGCCCGACGGCGTAGAGGCCGACGAGGCCGACGCCTCCGCGCTTATCGAAGCCCTGAGGCAACACCCCTACTTCGCCGCTGCCGCAGTGGCGCTCCTGCGCCATGCACCCGCAGACTTAAGCGCCTCAGACATCGACAATATCCGCCACAACCTCGCCCTCGCCGCCGCCGACCACCGCACAGTGCTCACGGCGCGCTATGGCGACGATTGGGTGAAATTCTACCCCGAGACTCCGACAGGAGCGCCGCAGCAGACCGTAGATGTCATCGACACTTTCCTGCGCACCTACGGCTCATGCACTCCCGAGGAAGAGGCACAGCTCGAGCGCCTCATCTTCAACCCCACACCCGACTACGCCGAGCTTCTCGCACGGCAGGAACAGCAGGAGCTCCCGCCCGAAGACGACAGCTCCGCCCCCGGCTCGCAAGACGCCCTTATCAACGCCTTTATCCGCAGCCAGCACCCGCGCCCCGGCGTTGAGCCCGAGCCCGAACCGGCGGCCCAAGACGAGGAAGAAGACAAAACGCCCGTAGCACGCCCCGAGCACACCGACGACAGCCTCCTGAGCGAGAGTCTGGCAAAAATTTTCATAAAACAAGGCCGATATCAGCGTGCTTACGAAATTATATCGGGTTTAAATTTGAAATTTCCAAAAAAAAGTGCTTACTTTGCAGACCAATTGCGTTTTCTGCAAAAACTGATAATAAACCAGCGCCGTATCGAAGAGGAAAAACTCTCCGCCGACGGCGACAGAAACTAAAAAACTATGCACGTTGTCATAATTGTATTGACCGTAATCGTTGCCATCCTTCTTATCGGCATCGTACTCATTCAGAAATCTAAAGGCGGTGGCCTCTCGTCGCAGTTCGGCGGCGCAGGCTCCGTAATGGGCGTACGCCAGACAAACAGCTTCCTTGAGAAAGCTACATGGACTCTCGTGAGCTGCCTCGTTGTGCTCTCTATCGTTTCGGCATTCACCATGCCCAAGACCAACAACGGCACTGAGCTCCGCACCCGTCCGGCTGCCGCTCCCGCTGCCGCCACTGCTCCCGCCGGCCAGTTCGACACTCCCGCAGCTCCCGCTGTCGAAGTAGAGGAGACCGAGGCTGTTGAGGTTGAGACTCCCGCCGAGCAGCAATAAGAGATACCTACCATACAGCTGTCATCTCCTGCCAACGGCGGGAGGTGATTTGTTGTATACTTAAGTATCGCAAGGTACATATAACAATCGGCAGTTTCAATCATTTGGCGTTCGCAGAACGCTGATTTACCGGTAACCGCATACACCGAAGCAATGCGGAGGTGTGTGCGGACAGAAAATCAAAATACCAAGGGCGGCCGTCAGGAGGCCGATTTACTGCCAATAGAGACTAATCGGCGTTCTGCGAACGCCACATGAAACTTGAATAAAGATTTTCCCCATGAAGAGGACAGATTTTGAGATAATGGCTCCGGTCGGGAGCTACGAATCACTTGCCGCGGCAATCGAGGCCGGCGCAAATGCCGTATATTTCGGCGTAGAAGGGCTCAACATGCGCTCGCGCTCAAGCGCCAACTTCACTCTCGACGACCTCGTCGAGATAGTGCGCCGCTGCCATGCCGCCGGAGTCAAGACATACCTCACTGTCAACACAGTGATCTACGACGCCGACCTCGAATATCTCGACAAAATCATAGCGGCAGCCAAAGAAGCCTCGATATCGGCCGTGATAGCCTCTGATGTGGCGGTATTCAATGCCTGCCGGCGTCACGACGTAGAGGTGCACATCTCCACCCAGTGCAACATCACCAACATCGAGGCCGTGCGCTACTATGCCGGCATAGCCGACGTGATGGTGCTCGCCCGCGAGCTCAACCTCGACCAAGTGCGCGCCATCTACGACGCCATCGAGGCCGAAGACCTCCGCGGCCCCCACGGCGAGCGCATACGCCTCGAGATGTTCTGCCACGGCGCATTGTGCATGGCAGTGTCGGGCAAGTGCTATCTATCTCTACACCAAATGAATTCGAGCGCCAACCGCGGTGCATGCACCCAGATATGCCGCCGCGGCTACGAGGTCACCGACCTTGAGACGGGCGACAAACTTGAGGTTGAGAACAAATACATCATGTCGCCCAAAGACCTCAAGACTATCCACTTCCTCGACCGCCTTGTCGACGCCGGCGTGCGTGTGCTCAAAATCGAAGGCCGCGCCCGCGGGCCCGAATATGTCTACACCGCCGTGCGCTGCTATTCAGAGGCCCTCGAAGCCATCTGCGACGGCACATACGGCGCCGAAGCCGTTGAGAAATGGGACACCGAGCTTGCCAAGATTTTCAACCGCGGCTTCTGGGACGGCTACTATCTCGGCCAGCGCCTCGGCGAATGGTCGGGCAAATACGGCTCCTCGGCGACACGCACCAAGCACTATGTAGCCAAGGGCGTGAAATGGTTCTCCAAACTCGGCGTAGGCGAATTTTTCATGGAAGCGGGCGAGCTCGCCGTAGGCGACGAGGTAGTGATCACCGGCCCCACCACAGGCGCCCTGATTATCACCGTAGAAGACATCCGCGTGGACGGCAAGAGCGTGGACCGCGCAGTAAAAGGCGACAGCTTCTCAATCGCCGTCCCCGCCAAAATCCGCCCCGCCGACCGCCTCTACAAATGGGTCAACAACGACGGAGCAGCAAATTGAAATCAACTGAGCGTTCGCAGAACGCAGATTATTAGTAACCCCGTATACCGCAGCTTGCGGAGGTATGCGGGGTGGGAGGCGCACTCGTCTCGAGGCGTCTGAGAAGACGCCGATTACTTCCGAAATAATCGGCGTTCTGCAAACGCCACTGAGGTTTATCTCATCCTAACCCCACACGCCTCCGCAGGCTTCGGCGTATGGGGTTACTAATAATCGGCGTTCTGCCGAACGCCCTGCTTTACGTGGTGGGCACTTCCGACCGCATATACCTCCGCTGCGCTGCGGTATAAGCGGCTACTATAATTCGGCCGGTCGGGCGTCGGCAGGTATCCCTCACCACAGGCGGCCGTCTGGGGTGGGGTCGGTGACGACGACGGGGCGGCGGTAGAGAGTGGTGAGGTGTGTGGTGAGGCGGTCGACGGCTTCGGCGCGGGCGCGGCGGATATGGCCTTGGGCATAGAGTCGGCGCATAAACTGACGGCCTACTTTCGACTTGACGGCGTTTTCTTCGGCGGTGGTGAACCTCGACGAGCCGAGGAGGGCGTCGTTCCACGTGTCGATGATTTGGTATGCCCCGCGCTCCGTGGATTCCTTGACGGTGACAATCTCGGGCGGGAGGGTGACGAAGAGAGTGTCGCCGGAGTCCTTGATATCGAGGCTGTCGAGGTCGAACGACACCGAGCCCGTAAGTGCCACGCGGGCAAAGATATGCTTTGAGCCCACACTGCCACGCATTGGGAAGTCTTCATAAAATTCGAGTGTGCAGAGCTGCGCCATGGCGCGCACTTCATTTACCTTTGCCTTATGCACACTCGTGCGCGACACTTCAGGGGCATTTAGAAATTGAAAATAAGCATAGGCTGCAGCTCCGGCGGCAAGCACGGCAACGACTACAAGCAGGCGGATATAGAATTTCATTACGCACCTCCTTTCCCGGGCTTGAAGCGTATATCGATGGCATAGCCCTCTTCAGCGGCAATGCTGCCGAAGTAAGCACGGGCTTTCTCGCGGGCCTCAACTTCGAGGCGGCGGCGGAATTCGGGATTGGCCTCCACCTCGGCCTTGAGGGCGGTATTGATAAGCTCTTTGAGCTGAGCGCGTTCGTTCTGGTCGACTTCGGAGCGTAGACCTGTCACGCGGTAGTGGTCCTCGCGTATGGTGATGTCGCGCCCCTCATATTCGGTCTGCACCGGCGGCAGGGTGAGCGATATGGTGCGTGCGTCGCGGTCGACGACAAGGTCGTCCGGGCCGAGCTGCGACATGTCGATATATGCCCGCAGGTAAGTATCGTAGGAGTATGCGGCCTTGCGCGAGCCGATTTTCAGCTTGTCGATAAGGGCGGCTGCCGTCTGCTTCATGCCGACGGCATTGTCGAGGTCGATATCGTCGATGGAAGCCATTTTCGATATCGACATCTGGGCCAGCACGAGTTTATCAACACTCTGCAGCTCCTGCAGGTAATTACGCTCCTGCTCAGCGGGCTGCGAGCAGGCGGTCAACGCCAGCAATGCCGCAGCCAAATATTTGGGAGAGAATTTCATAGACTAAAAAACAGGGAATTTGAAAGCTTTGAGTTCGCGGCGCCATTCGCCCTCGCGGCCTTTGCAATAGCTGTTGCAGAGCTCATGGAATGCCGCCGAGTGGTTCATCTCGCTCAGATGGGCGAGTTCATGGTAGATCACCGAGTCGGCAAGGTGCTGCGGCAGGAATATCAGCCTCGGGCTGATGGTGATGATACCCCTCGACGAGCAGCAGCCGAGGCGCGTCTTGGAGTCTTTGACATCCCAGCCAAGAGGCGCGCGGCCTACCTCGGCGGCAAGTTCGCGGGCACGCGGCAGCAGATAGTCGGCTGTGGCCTGCATGGCGCAGCGCAGCAGCATGCGGTTGATATGGTTCTCAAGAGTGGGGCTGCTGAAAGAAAAAGCGTCGAGAATACCGCGACGCACCAATACGGTGTAGTTGCATTTCTTGCCTCGGCGTGGATTCACACTCTCGCGGCGGCATGATATGTCTTTGTCGCAGTCATCGGCCACGACAATCTCGAAATCGGCGAAATTACCGTCGATAAGCTGACCGGCATAGTAGCGCGAGGACGGCTTGAGGTCTTTGATTTTACGGCCAAACTCGTCGATGAAGCGGTCGTACTGGTCGGAGGGGCAATTCCGGGGGATGGTGATATGTACTTCCGGTCCGATCCAGCGGGCGCGTATCGATTGGGCGTTGGCATTGACGCGCACATTGATAGTTCCGATTTCAGGATGTTTGTATTTACAAGATTGTACTATCATCATAGATTGTGTCGGTTCACTCTTATTCCGCCCAGTGGAGTTTGCGGCGGAGTATATCGGCAAAAGTATGGTCGCGGAGCTGCAGCACTGCGAGCTTGAACGGGGCCTGCGAGAGGCATATCTCGGTGCCGTTTTCGATGATGACGCTGCGGCCGTCGATGGCGAGGCGCACATGGGGCGAGCGGCCTGAGGGTATTATGGAGATTTTGGAGCGGGCGTCCACCACCATGGGGCGCATCGAGAGCGAGTGCGCGGCCACCGGCGAGAGCACCCATACGGCCACCGTAGGCTGCACTATCGGGCCGCCGACAGAGAGATTGTAGGCCGTAGAGCCGGTAGGGGTGGCCACGAGCAGGCCGTCGGCCTTATAGTCGGCCAGAGGCTCGCCGTCGAGACTCACGGCGGCATATATCATCGAGGCAGATTCCTCTTTCGACAAGGCGATTTCATTGAGTGCATACCGCCCTACTCCGGCAGGCAGGTCGGGGCTGTCGACACTCAGCATGGCGCGGTATTCAACCACAAAGGCGTCATTGGCGATAAGCTCGGGAAGGTCGGGCAGACGATCGATGGAGAGCGCCGCCAGATATCCCAAGTGGCCGGTGTTGACCCCGACGATTGGAATGCCCTGCGGGCCCACCCACTGGGCTGTGCGCAGGAATGTGCCGTCGCCGCCGAGGCTCACGGCGAGGTCGGCGCTGATAGTTTCGGCGCTGCTGCAGCGCTCTACTCCGGCGAGGGTGTGATGGGCAAGCTCGGCGAGATGGTCGTAGAGCTTGGTGTGCATGAGCACACGTATGCCTTTTGCGGCCACATTGCCGAGGAAAGCCTCTATCTGAGGCAGATAGGGCTGCTGGCGCCGGCTTCCGAATATCGCTATCGTGCTCATATCTCAAGATATCTGAAAAGCTCGTCGATACGGCGGCGCAGGGTGGAGTCGTCGCCTCCGTCGCTTGCGGTGGCGGCAAGGACGGTATATCCATAGCGCTCGAGCGAGCGCGATATGCTCTCGGCGTTGCGGTGGCTCACCCGCAGGTCAAAGACGACGGGGAACTTGCCCTCGTTTATTTCTTCAACTTCGTCGGCGCTCACGTCGTAATCCTTTGCCATATCGCAGGATGTCACGTTGAGATTGAGCAAATGGGCATTGCAATCTTCTACCGCATGGGCTATGCGCGACGCACTGTAGTCCTCGCGACGGCAGCCTACCAGAAGTCGCGAGCTCTCGGCTACCGGCGGAAAGAGATATTCGTTTTCGGGAAACATGGGCGTTGGTATACTCAAAATCGTTCGTGCTTAGTTTACATTAAGGGTGGTGGTTGGTGGGGTATGGGCAGCGAGTTAGCTTAGGCTAAGTTTCCACCCACAGCTTAAAGCCCACAAGCCAAACTTGAATTCGTAAGTCTTCGACTTGCGAAACTTAAATATTCTGACTACTTTTGCAGTGTCAAAACACGACGGCCAGACGCCGCTGGTGCAAAAGGACTACAAATATACGAATTTTTCAGCGAATTATGACAAACCTAAGCGTTAATATAAATAAAATAGCCACCCTGCGCAATGCCCGCGGCGAAAACCGGCCTGATGTAGAGGCTGTGGCTCTCGACATCGAGAGTTTCGGCGCCGACGGCATTACCGTGCACCCTCGCCCCGACGAGCGCCATATACGCCGCAGCGACGTATACCGCCTCCGCCCGCAGCTCAAGAGCGAGTTCAACATCGAGGGATATCCTTCCGACGATTTCGTCGACCTCGTGCTCAAGGTACGCCCCACGCAGGTGACTCTTGTGCCCGACGCCCCCGACGCCCTCACATCGAGCGCAGGATGGAATGTAATCGACAATGCCGAATTCCTTTCGTCGCTTGTAGAGCGATTCAAGGAGGCAGGCGTGCGCACGTCGATTTTCGTAGACGCCGACATCGACCAGATCAAGGCTGCCGCCGCTACCGGCGCCGACCGCGTCGAGCTCTACACCAAGCCCTACGCCGACCGCTATCCCACCGACCGCGAGGCCGCCATCGCCCCCTTTGCCGAGGCTGCCTTGGCAGCGCGCAAATGCGGTCTCGGTGTCAACGCCGGCCACGACCTTAGCCTTGAGAATCTTGAGTTTTTCCACTCGCGCATACCATTTCTCAACGAGGTATCGATCGGCCACGCACTGATTTGCGACGCCCTCTATCTCGGCCTGAAAGAGACAGTGAAACAATATAAAAACGCTCTCCGCTAACACCTCTCCACCACCATGACACTCTGGGAACTTTGCCTCCAAGGAGGCTGGACAATGATACCGCTGGCACTGCTGCTGCTCCTTTGCATATATGTATTTGTAGAGCGCAGCATAGTGATCAACCGCGCCTCGCAGGAAGACGACAATTTCATGCAGCGCATCAAGGGCTATATACATGAAGGCGAGATAGAAAGCGCCCTCAACCTCTGCCGCAACGCCGCCACCCCCTACTCGCGCCTTATCGAGAAAGGCATATCGCGCATTGGCCGCCCGATGAATGATGTGCTTGTGGCTATCGAGAACACAGGCAACCTCGAAGTGGCCGGCCTAAGCCGCGGCCTGCCTTGGTTGGCGACAATAGCCGCCGGCGCCCCCATGATAGGCTTCCTCGGCACAGTTATCGGCATGGTGCAGGCTTTCTATGCCATAGCCCAGGCCGGAAACTCCGCCACCATCGACTCGTTCGCCTCGGGCATTTACGCCGCCCTTGTCACCACCGTGGCCGGCCTTATCGTGGGTATCATCGCGCTTTTTGCCTATAACTGGCTGGTAGCCCGCATAAACAAGATTATGAACATCATGGAGGCTCGCACCATGGATTTCATGGACCTCCTCAACGAACCGGTAGCATAATGGCGCTCAAACGACAGCAGCAAATGCTGGCAACATTCTCGATGGCGTCGATGACCGACGTTGTCTTCCTCTTGCTGGTATTCTTCATGGTGACAAGTTCGTTTGTCTTCCCTACGGCGCTCGAGATCGACCTGCCGCAGAGCAGCCAGCAGACACCATTGAAGCCCTCGACCCGAGTATTTGTCGACGCTGCCGGCGAATATTATGTCGCCGCTCCCGACGCCGACCCCGTCGCCGTGCCCCGCGATTCGCTCACAGCTTTCTTCGCCACAATAGCGCCTGCCGACTCGCTCGGTGCCGTGGCTGTATATGCCGACACGGCCACGGCCTACGGCAAAATCGTGGAGCTGCTCAATCTCGGAGCGGAAAATTCTATAAAGATGGTGCTCGCCACCAAGCCCTCGGCACCACAACCGGCTGAAGATCAGCAATGAACCGTCCGCGCACATTAGCAATTGTCATTACCGCCGCCGTAGCCATCGCTATCGTGGTGCTTCTGCTGCTGTGCCGCCTCGTGTTCGACCCGGCGACTTTGCGACAGCCTCCGCGGCCCACGACAGAGCTCGTAGAGGTAGATGAGGAGTTTGTAGAGCTGCTCGACCAGTCTACAGTACACTCCGACCCCGCCCCGGCCTACAGCGAGACCCTTGAGCGCAACGACTCCCATGCGGCCGACGCAACGGGCTCTGACCTCACGGACGCCGGCGCTGTGGCCGCTCCCATGCCTGACGTGACAAGCGAGCGCCCCTCGCCGGTGCAGACCAAGAAAAAAGATCCGCCGGCAAAGACCGGACCCACCAAAGAACAACTCGAAGAGGAGGCTCGCCGACGCGCCCAAAAGGGTGTGAGCGACGCTTTTGCCTCTGTGCCCGACGCGCAGGACAACACCGACAGCCGCGGCCCGCAAGCCGGCAACAGCGGCAAGCCCGAGGGGCAGACAAGCGCTCTCGACGGCACCGGACAGGGCGAAGTGGGCGGTGGGTGGATTATGCCGCGATATGCAAAGGTAAATTCCACGGTGACAGGCCGTATAGAGCTGCGCGCCGTCGTCGACAAAGACGGCAAGGTGATACAGGTGGAGCAGACAGGCGGCAAAGCCCCGGCAGCCGCCGACCGTGCCCTCGTAAACAAATGTATTGCCGAAGTACGCTCACGCCGCTTCACCCGCAACGACTCCGAAGCCCCCGACCGCGCAATAGCCAAAATCATTTATACTTTTAAGTAATTGCTGTTTATTGCGGTAGAAATCATGTCCGCAGGACATAGATTAATTCCGTAACCGGGTACACCGCAGCTTGCCGGAGGTGTGCCCGGCTATGAACCGGAGGCAGAAAGGGCGTCCGGGAGGACGCCGGTTAACCCGGGGCTGATGGAATCGGCGTCCATGCGGACGCCTGCGTATGAGAGTCCTTTCTCCCCGGGCACACCTACGCAGAGCTACGGTGTACCCGGTTACGGGTTATTCTGCGTCCTGCGGACGCCACTACAGCACTGCGGCATATTCTCTACCCACAACCCACCAACCATTACAATCGGTTGGCGCGGAGGGTGATGAAGGAGTAGTCGGGGGTGTCGGTGCGGTCGGTTTCGGTGAAGAGGTCGGCGAACGGGGGAAAGTAGGTGTCGGCCTCGGGGGCGGCGGCATGTATCTGTGTGAGGTCGAGGACATCGGCCAAGGGCAACGCCTGAGCGTAGATTTCGCCGCCACCGATGATATAGATCTCGCTGTCGCCGGCAAGGGCTATGGCGTCGGCGAGCGAGGCGGCCCGTTCGGCGCCCGGCGCGCTCCAGTGCTCATTGCGGGTGATGACGATGTTGCGGCGTCCCGGCAGCGCTCCCGAGGGCAGCGAGTCGAAAGTCTTGCGCCCCATCACGAGGGTATGCCCCATGGTGAGCGCCTTGAAGCGGCGCAGATCCTCGCGGATGTGGAAAAGCATGTCGCCGCCAAGACCGATGGCGCGGTTTTGGTCGATAGCTACTATTATGTGTATCATACTGAAACTTCGGCTTTTATGTGAGGGTGAGGGTCGTAGTCTTCGAGTTTGAAGTCGTCGTAGGTGAAGCCGAAGATATCTTTCACCTCCGGGTTTATCACCATGCGTGGCAGGCTGCGCGGCTCGCGGGTGAGCTGCAGGCGCGCTTGGTCGAGGTGGTTGAGATATAGATGGGCGTCGCCGAGGGTATGCACGAAATCGCCGGCCTCGAGCCCTGTCACCTGCGCCATCATCTGCAGCAGAAGGGCGTAGGAGGCGATGTTGAAAGGCACGCCGAGGAAGCAGTCGGCGCTGCGCTGATAGAGCTGCAGGCTCAGGCGCCCGTCGGCGACATAGAACTGAAACATCGCATGGCAGGGCGGCAACTTCATACCCGGCAGGTCGGCAACATTCCACGCGCTCACTATCATGCGGCGCGAGTCGGGGTTGTTCTTAATCTGGTCAACCACCTGCGCTATCTGGTCGATATGGCCGCCGTCATAGTCGGGCCACGAGCGCCACTGATAGCCGTAGATATGGCCGAGGTCGCCGTCGGCGTCGGCCCATTCGTTCCATATCCTCACGCCATTGTCCTGAAGATACTTCACATTGGTGTCGCCGGCGAGAAACCATAGCAACTCATGAATTATCGACTTGAGATGTAACTTCTTGGTAGTGAGCAGCGGAAAACCGTCGCGCATGTCGAAGCGCATTTGATAGCCGAAGGTCGATATAGTGCCGGTGCCGGTGCGGTCGTGCTTTACCACTCCGGTGTCGAGGATATGCCGGAGCAGGTCGAGATATTGTTTCATTTTGGAGCTGAAGTTTCGGCCGCCGAGCCTTGCTGCAAGCCATGCAGCATAGGCATATCAAGTCGATAGCGGCCTGATTTATAATTTATTGCCTGATTGGGGCATACACTTGTGCAATTGAAGCACACCACGCAGCGCGAGGTGTCTACCGTCTTCTCGGGCAGCTTGATACACTGAGCCTTGCACACGCGCTCGCACTCGCCGCAGTTTATGCAGCGGTCGGGGTCGATCTCGATGTGGAAGTAAGAGCGTCGCGAGCCTACGCCGAGCACCGTGCCCACGGGGCATACACTGTTGCATATCAACCGTCCGCGGCGCCACGACACCAGCACCACCCCGATGGCTGTAAGGACAGCCACCGACAGGGCCGACACCGTGAATGCCACCGCGCTCCACGCCCTGCCCAAGGGGCGCGCCACAAGCTCTTCTACCATGCGTGCGTAGGCGCTGTAGGGGTCGAGGACTGTGGGCAGGAATGCCGAGCCGCTCACAAAGGTGAGAAGCGCTATGATGAGGAATACGAGGCGAGTGCGGGTAGAGGGTGCGCAATAGCGGTAGGCGCTGCGCCGACGGCCGACGAGGCGCCCGCCGGCGGCGACGCAGTCCATCAGCGTGCCGAGCGGGCACACCGTAGAGCAATATATACGGCCATAGACGAGAGTGACCAAAGCCCAGAAAATCAGACATACGGCAACGCCGGTGAGCAGCGCCGTCAATATCTGCATGCGCACGAAAACACTCTCATAGCCCGCAAGCAAGGCCCATGTGGGTACTGCCATGGCAATGAGCGAGATAACTACGCGCACATAACGTATTGACTTATACATGCCACAAAAGTAGTGAAATTTCATGACTTTTTCACTACTTTTGCATTTGCAAATATATAATTCAAGTTTCGCAAGTTGCCTTGCAACTTGAAAACTTGAGGTTTAGAGCGCTTTCAGCGCAGTTTATAAAGTTTAAATGGTTTACTTTTACCGAGGTATATCTAAACTCCTTAAACTTTTTAAACTCAAAATAAACGAGTTTAGCTTGCGAAACTTCAGTAAATTATCCGACTCCCGCCGAAAATATATGGGCCAGTATGCTCTCGCCTTTGCCGTAGGGGTAAGGCAGGAGGGTGATGGCGGCGATTAGGGCGAGGGTGATGAGCACTATCACAGCTATGCCGAGGCGCGACAGCGACGGCGGAATATTGCCGAGCAGGCGGCGTGTCTTTTCGGAGCGAAGTTCGATATTCATGAGCCGAGTTCGAGTTGGTTTTTCACAAGATTGTAGTATGCGCCGCGTCGGGCGATGAGCTCGCTGTGAGTGCCCTCTTCGGCCACGCGTCCGCCCTCGAGCACCACAATCTTGCCGGCATTTCGGACCGTAGACAGGCGGTGGGCAACGACTACTACCGTGCGGCCGCGGTAGAATTGGTCGAGGTTCTCGACGATGGCGCGCTCGTTGGCGGCGTCGAGGGCGTTTGTAGCCTCGTCGAGGAATATGAAGTCGGGGTCTTTATATACGGCGCGGGCGATGAGTATGCGCTGCCGCTGCCCTTGGCTCAGCCCCACGCCGTCGCGCCCTATCAGGGTATTGTAGCGCAGGGGCAGGCTCATCACATAGTCGTGGATATTTGCTATGCGGGCGGCCTGTTCGAGGCGGTCGAGGTCTACCTCGCCGTCGCCCACGGCTATATTGCGGGCTATCGACTCGGAGAATATCACGCCATCCTGCATTACCACCCCGCAGTGCCGCCGCCACCACTTGAGATTATAGCCGGCGATATCGCGTCCACCGATGGTGATGGCTCCGGCCGACACCGGGTAATAGCCGAGCATGAGCTTGATCAGTGTTGTCTTGCCGCTGCCCGAGGCGCCCACTATGGCCGTCACCTTGCCCTCGGGAATGGAGAGCGACACACCGTCGATAGTCTTGCTGCGCGAGTGGGGGTCGTAGCTGAAATCGATGGCGTCGAGCTTTATGGAGTGCTCGCCGGCGTAGGCGGTGGCTTGGCTGCCGTCGGTCTCCTCGTTGCGCCCCTGATGTATCTCGTTGATACGCTCAAGCGATATCTTCACATCCTGCACCGAGTAGATAAACGACATCAGCTGGGCCACCGGCGAGTTGAGCTGCCCGATGATATACTGCACCGCCAGCATGGCGCCGAGGGTCATGCCGCCGTCGATAACGGCAGTGGCGGCAAGGACGGTGATGACGATGTTCTTCACCTCGTTGATAAATATCGAGCCGGCCTCCTGCGACTGCTGAAGCTTGAGCGAGCGCATTTCAACCTCGAAGAGGTCGGCCTGCGTGTCTTCCCACTCCCAGCGTCGGCGCTGCTCGCAGTCCTGAAGCTTGATTTCCTGCATAGAGGTGATAAACTGATAGGTGCGGTTCTGATTCTTGGCCTGCTGCTCGAAGAGCTCATAATCGAGCACCTTGCGCTTGCCCAAGAACACCGATATCCACACGCCATAAACCACGCTGCCGATGATAAAGACAGTGAAAATCAGCTTGTCATATACAAAAAGCACCGCGCCGAACACCATGAAGCTCAACAGCGAGAACACTATGCCGAGCACCTGCCCGGTAAGGAAGGACTGCACCCTCGAGTGGTCGCCTATGCGCTGGAGCAGGTCGCCCATGAGCTTGGTGTCGAAAAACGACATCGGCAGCCTCAGCAGCTTGATGAAGAAATCGCTCACCAGCGAGATGTTGATCCGCATGGATATGTGGAGCAAGAGCCAACGGCGTATGAAGTCGGTGGCCGTTCGGCCTGCCACTATCATCAGCTCGCCCAAGAGTATGAGCCATATCAGGCGTATGTCGCTGTGGGCTATGCCCTTGTCGACTATCCACTGGGTGAGGAAAGGCATTATCAGCTGCAGCACGCAGCCAAGGAGCAGTCCTGCCGCTATCTGGGCGAAATATTTACGGTACTCCAAGATATACCCCCACAAGAAGCGCCAAGAGCGCGGTGCGCACTCATCGTCGGCGCCGGCCCGGAATCCCTCGCCCGGCTCGAAGAACATGGCAATGCCCTTTTCCTCGCCTCCCGACGAAGTAGAGAGCCAATGCCTTGCGAACTCCCCGCGGCTGTAGCTTATCCGCCCCTTGCCCGGGTCGGCGATGTAGAAGCGCCGGCCCCCGCGGCTCACCTTGTAGAGCACCACGAAGTGATTCTGATTCCAATGCAGAATGCACGGCAGTGGCTGCTGCGCCAAAGCGTCGATACCCACACGGGCAGCCTCGGCCTCAAGCCCCATGGCCTCGGCGGCGTCTTTGACGGCGAGCAGCGACACGCCCTCGGTAGTGGCGAAGCACAGCCGCGAGAGCGACTCTACGGTGCAGCGGCGCCCGTGATAATTGCATATCATGGCCAGTGAGGCTATGCCACACTGCATAGCGTCGCGCTGCCGTATGAGCCTCAGTTTCCTCATTTAAGAATGGCGCTGCTGCCAGCTGAGCCGCCGCCGATCTCGTCGCCCCGCTGCACTTTTTTGCCGTAACCGAAGGTGTAGGTGACTTTCGCGCCGAAGTTGGCGTGATAGGCTTTGGCCATTGACTTCCTGTCGAAGCTGTAGTAAGGGCTGATAAATGATTCGTGGATATTATCCCATGAATAGCGGAAGAAATTCGACGCGCACACTGATACATTCCAAGTGCCGTTGCCCCAGCCGAATTTGAGTAGATATTTGTCCGGATAGCGGCAGACAATGGCTCCCTGCTGCGTCTGCTCACGCTCGGAAGTGGCATAATAGCCTGAAAGATAGCAGTTGCCGAAATAGTATGACAGCTCAATGGAGCACGTCAACACACTTTTCTTCCATTCGTATGAGCCTGTGGTGTTGTAATACCAATACTGGGGGCGGAGTGTGGCCACAAGTTTACGGTCGAACAGACGTGCCGTGGCGCTCGCACCTATCATTGCTCTGTGATAATTGCCGTCGTTGAGATAGCGGCGCAGCATAGTGCCGTCGGGGCCGTCGGGGGTATAGCGGGTGACTATGCGGTCGTTGAGCCAGACATACGTGGCTTCGACTCCCATTTGCCACCGGTTTGAAGGCAGCCATGTATACGCCACGCCCGGATTAAGGTAACCGTAACTATTGAGAAGAGGGTTGCCTGTATACCACATCAGCTCATTCTGCTGCAACATATTGGGGCTCTTTTGCGATGATGTGGGGATATCCCGCATATAATTGGCGTAGGCATAGAGCTGATGTTTATTATTGGGTGCCCATGAGAAATAGTATTGCAGGTAAGGGTAGCTTTGGTCGTTGTGTATGCCTGAAATCTTGGAGAGATTCCACATCCAGCTCAGGTTTATGCCGGTAGATATTTTAGAGAGCTTGACATGGTAGCCGAGGACTCCAAAAAATACGCCGACCGAATAATTCTGCTTTGATGGCGAACTTCCGTAATAGTTGATATTTGTCCAAGTCTGAACAGCTCCTCCTTGGATAAACAGAGTATGGATATTGTTTAACATCCAGTTCAGCTTTGGATAGACGCCGACGGTGTTGCTGGTTTCTTTTGCATTGTTTACGATATCAACATTTTGGCCGGCAGAGTATTGCGAGTTGACGTCGTTGTGATAATTGCTGTATTGGATGAATGTGTTGAAAGATATCTTATCAGAAAATATCTTGAAGATATTGCCATTGTAGTTGAATGTGCCGCTGTGTGAGTCGCTTGCCGAAATAGAATTGGCGGAGCCGTTGATTTTGGGGCGGAAACTGAGGCTCGATATGTAGCTGTTGCGCGGAGTATTGTTGAGCGTGTAGTATACAGAGTTGGTAATCTGCAGCTTGTCGGTGTTGTAGAGGGCTCGGAATGAGAAACTGTTATTATTGTTGCGGTAACGCGACGATTCGGTTGCCGACCGGCGCTCGATGGTCTGCGGGCCTTGGCCGTAGAGGTCATCAAATCTGAATGTCTCGGTCGACACTGAACCGCTGTGACGGTTGGTACGGTAATTCTCCGAGGCGTAGGCGTCGAAAGTCATTTTCTTATATGTGAACTTTGAGAATACAGAGGCGTCGGTATTGTTTGAGCCAATGATGTTTTTCTCGCCCGTCACTTTGGTATATCCTCCCCACTCATACTTCTGCATTATGAAGTTGACCACATACCGTGCGCCCTGAAAGCGCGGGTCGTTGGGGTTGACATAATACTCCACTTTCTTTACATCCTGAGTGCGCATGCCTTGCAGATTTTGCGCGTCGGCAGCTACAAAGTCGATATATATCGACACCTCCTGCCCTGTGCTGGTTTTTACGCTGCCGTCAATGGGGTTGACATTGAGCTGGGGTATCGACATGTGGAAAAGCAACGAGGTAGCGTCCTGTGCGGCGTTTTTCGCACGCTTCATCGGTATATAGGTCGACACCTCGGCCGAGGTGGATTGGTTCGCCCCCTCTACGACTATCTCTTTGAGCTCCGTAGGCGTTTCGTCGTCGGGCACGCTGTCGGTCGGTTCTTCGGCAAAAACGGCTAATGGGGAAAGACATATAAACAACAAAAATTTCTTCATAATGCTGAGAATAGATTGAAAAATAAGGAATTGAAAAGCAAAAGTAAATAAACTTTAGCAAACAATCAATAGCTTAATGGAAATTTCAATTCCGGAGCAAGTGTGCAGCGCGGGTCGGGATAATCCCAATTGTCATAGCCGTATGCCTTAAGCACTTTTACAGCGCACCTTCGGTTACTTGCACTGCAAGATTCAAAGAATGAGCATGACTTGCATTTGCTTTCTTCTCTGAAATCCTTTTCAGTCCTATGAATTATCTCGTTGACTCTCGGAGACCTCCATATCTCCTCTATTGTATTTTTGGTAAGATCCCCGACAATAAACTCCGGATGCCAATAAAGCTGCTCGCAAGACGATACTTTTCCATCAGGAAGAATAAACATAAGTCTCGACAGATAACCGCACAAACCACCGTCGAAACATGGCTCTTTCGGTGAGATATGATGAAATTTTTGATCGAGAACATTGGCACTGAATATTATTCTCCTCCCAAAAGATTCTACAAGGGTGTCTTTAACATATTTCCTTATATCCTCCAATTGTTGCCGTGAAGCCATGACTTCCTGAAATCTTTTGGTTGAATACAACGACAGTTCAGGAACTCGGATTTCCCAATATTCAAAATTATTTATTGTCTTGAACAGTTCAGCCAACCTCTCAAGATTGTGCTCTGTGGCTGTATCTTTGGTAAGTATGGTGTCAATCTGTATCTTAAAACCGGCTTCATCAAGTCTCTTTATGCCCTCTATAACTTGCTGCAGGTAATTGCCACCGACGCGTATAGTGTGGTTTACCACGTCGGCATCAAGGCTGTCAAGCGATATCTGCACCACATTTTTATATCCCGTTTTCTTAAGCTTGGCTACAATAGACTCGCTTACAGGCACTTTTGTAGAAAGAAATGTCGGCGACATGCCTCTTTCCACCATACGGCCAATCAGTATATCCCAATCTTTGTGCAGAAAAACCTCACCACCGATAACATCGATATTCAATACCCCCAAGCGATATGCGTCTTCAATGATCTGTAGACCGGCTTCGGTAGAGAGGGGGGTATGCATTGTATGCTTGTCGGCATAGCAATAGGCACAGTCTGTGACACAGCGGTTGGTCATCATCCACAATATCTTGTGCGGTGCAAGGTGAGAGCGGTCGTTCTTTACATTGATGGCGTCCCACCTGAGGTCGGTGAAGTCGGGTTCTTTCCGCTCTTTGATTTCTCCCTTGATTTTATCGATATTAATCAATACATTCTTTGGAAAAGGAATTCTTTCTCCTTGCCATTCGGTTTGGATAGGCTCAGGATTCTCAATATAATCTTTAATCAAATCAATGGCTGTTTCCTCGCTTATCTTGAAATGGGTAGAAATTGCTTCTACTATGCTCCCCACTGAGCGAAGTCCATCGAACATAAGCAATATGGTAGCCTGATACGGATGTATATAACTGTTCCAATCATTGCTGCTGTCATATTCTCGCTCAACAACCGAATACATACAAACTCGGTCTAAATCCGGTTTGAAATTATAGTCGGGATTCAGTATATAAATATCTTCAAGATTCATTCTTTAAATCAGCTATTTAAATTATTAATAATGCAATCAGCACATAAAAATAGATTGCTGATTGCATTACTTCGAATCGGTTTATATAGCCGCTGTTTCACATTTTACTCCACTGTTTTCAACTGGGCAATATACAGCTCCAGTGGTACATGTGTTTTTCCCAGAGTTTTCTTTTGTGCATATAATAATGACAGAAGCTGATTTGCCAGGACATTTTGTTGTGGTATCACTTGTTGAGTAACACTGATCTTGTCCGGAGTCGCCACCTTTGACACCCATCAATTCTGTGACATTCAGAGTGTCGGGGATTGTTTGAAGTTTCATGATTGTTTTCATGCTTCCTTGTTTTTGTGCCCTCTACTCGCGTTCGGGCGTTCACGGTTTTATGCAGTATGCTCTGCTGCGGGTGCATGCTATCCCGCGGGTCTATAGACTATTGATATATCCTATGTAATAGTAATCTCCCGCTTCAATAACGAGTTGATATTCTCCGGGGGTAGAGAAGATGTGGTTTGCTGCGTCGATATCGTCAGAGTAAACTCCGAGGCAAATCTCTCCGTCGGCGTCCCACAGCTCGTAGCTGATGATATCGTCTGCGCCAATTGCTAATTCGATACCATTTTCGCTTACAGTGCAAGGAATCGGGCGAGCAGGTGTGCGATGGCCTTTTACAGGCAGATCTCGTTTCTTTTCCCGATTCTCTACTTGAGTTAGTGTGATTGAATATATAGAGGCAATCGAACTTGCAACTATATTGAAACTCATCACGACAATAAAGGCTAATAATATTGATATTCTTTTCATAAGTATAGTTTATTGGTACACCGCAAAAGTATAGACAAAAAGAAAAACCAGAAAATAAACGAGTTCGGAAAAAGTTCGCATTTTAAAATGCGAACTTTTT
>OFGC01000131.1_pt1 | contig 88352 bp, 69 predicted proteins | sample 1521691 | NCBI WGS metagenome assembly OFGC01 (sample SAMEA3504121, study PRJEB24116) | mouse gut metagenome | biome: mouse gut; feature: mouse-associated habitat; material: faeces | place: Denmark | collected 2011
GCCAAGCCTCATGAGGCTTGGCGCTGTTGTTATCTTGGCGAGAATGATTATTCGCCGGGGATGATTGCTTCGCTGGGGCAAACGCTTGCGCATGTACCGCAGTCAATGCAAGTATCGGGATCGATGTGATAGATTTCGCCTTCAGAGATTGCTCCTACGGGGCATTCGGGGAGGCAAGTGCCACAAGCTACGCAGCTGTCAGTGATTACGTATGCCATAGTTGTAAGTTTTTGTTGGTGGAAAAATATTCGTTGTTTGTTTGTTGGTGCAAAATTAATGTTTTTTTTTCGGATAAGGCAAGATTTATACGAAAAAAATCGCGTTCTGAAGTGATAACGTCGTCGGAGAGCTTTTTGTTTACATTGGTTTGGCCACTACTGCATGGGTGCAATGGCGGATTGTACGTCCTGTGAACGGGCTCCAAGCGCAACTGCTGAGTATATCGCTTGTCGAAATCTCATGAGGTGCTGTCGCTTTTATTATAGTAAGGTCGGCGTGACAGCCGATGGTGAGGCTACCGCTGTTTTTCAGATTGAAAACATCTGCGACTCCGGCACCCATTTTTTCAGCAACCAACTCAACAGGCAGGTAGGAGAGCAACAGAGGCACCGCAAACTGGATGGACGGCGCTCCTGAGGCTGCCGTCAGGGCTCCTCCTTCTTTCTCTTTGAGCAGGTGCGGGGCATGGTCGGTGGCTATGGTGTCAATGCGTCCGTCGGCGAGAGCCTTGCGCAGCTCTTCGGCGTCTTCATGGGTCTTTATCGCCGGGTTGATTTTATGCAGGCCTGTGCGGTGTGCCTCGTCGGCGAGCCACGGGTCGAGATACATCGGCGTTGTCTCGGCGGTGACAAGCTTGTCGCGGGCGGGGCCTCTGTCGAGCAGTTCGCGGGCCTCTACGGCGGTACTGATGTGGGCGATGTGCACATGGGCTCCGGTGCGGTGGGCAAGCTCTACGGCGGTTGCCGCCGACCTCAGACAAGCCTCTGCGCTGCGCAGGCGATGGTGCTCGCTTACGGGCACTGCCTCGCGGCTTCCATAGCGTAATACGGCTGCAGCGGTGTTGGCTGCTATTATATTGTTGTCTTCGGCGTGAACCACAGCCGGCAGCTCGTGATCGGCACACCATCTGAATACATCTTCAAGTTCCCGGCCTTCGGGCGCAGACATGGCTCCGGTCGATGTGCCGAGAAAGATTTTTATTCCGGGAGTATCGCCGGGGCGCAATTTCATGAGTTCACTCATGCAGCCGGGCGTCGCGCCGAAAAAAGCCTGATAGTGTGTGGCCGCATTAAGTCGGCCTAATGCGGTCTTGGCGTGGAGAGCTTCTATGGTTGTTGTCGCCGGGTTTGTGTTGGGCATATCGAAGACGGTGCAGATACCTCCGGCGAGGGCCGCGCGGCTTTCGCCGGCAATAGTGGCTTTGTATTCAAAACCGGGCTCGCGGAAATGCACGTGCGAGTCGATGAATCCGGGGCATACATAGCCGCCCTCGGCGTCAATGATTTCTTCAGAATTTAAGAATTCAGAAGGCGCGGGATCTCCGTCGCTGACATGTGTTATGATTTTTCCGTCGGTTTTGAGCCAGCCGCGGCGCAGACCGTTGCGGTCGACAAGAATGGCGTTATGTATTAGCATGGCGCGTTTATCGCTGATATTTTTTGAACAGACTGTTCCATTTCAAACGTATCACACCGAACACAGCCTCGCCGAAAATGCCGCTGTTCATCTTGCTTGTGCCGAGCACTCGGTTGACAAAAATGATGGGCACCTCTACAATCTTGAATCCATATTTGAAGGCTGTGAACTTCATCTCTATCTGAAAAGCATAGCCCTTGAATTTGATTTTGTCGAGCTGCATTGTCTTGAGTACCTCGCGGCGGTAGCATACAAAACCGGCGGTGGTGTCGTGTACGGGCATGCGGGTGATGAGCCTTACATATTTTGAGGCGTAATAAGACATGAGTACGCGCCCCATCGGCCAATTCACTACATTCACACCTGTGACATAGCGCGAGCCGATTGCCACATCTGCATTATCGTCGATAGCTGCCTGACGAAGACGTATAAGGTCTTGAGGATTGTGCGAGAAGTCAGCGTCCATCTCGCAGATGAATTCGTAGTCTTTTTCAAGACAGTGTCGGAAGCCTTCGATATAGGCTGTCCCGAGCCCGAGTTTGCCTGCGCGCTCAATGATATCTACCCTGCCGGGGTACTGAGCTATTTTCTGCTTTACAATCCCGGCGGTGCCGTCGGGCGAATTATCGTCGATGACAAGGATATCGAATGGTACCGGCAATGCAAGAACAGCGTCGATGATGGCGGCGGCGTTCTCACATTCGTTATACATCGGTATTATTACGGCAGCATCGCTGCGGGAAGTGGTTGCTGACATAGCCTTTTTGTTTGAATCACAAAATTAATCATTAACATTCACTAATATATACCTGCTGATGTTAAAAAATATTTTTATAAAGCGAAAAATACTCAGTAAAAGCGTATCCTGATAAAGTATAAATGAATATAAGTTATTAATATGGAGAATATCAGGTATACGCCTGACTATATATCGGTGCTTGGCGCTGATGAGGTTTTTGTATTCGGAAGCAATGCCGCCGGTATCCATGGCGGTGGCGCGGCACACTACGCGTATCGTCATTTCGGCGCTGTTTGGGGTGTGGGAGAAGGACTCCGCGGGCAGAGCTATGCGATTCCCACGATGTTTGGGTCGGTAGATGAAATCAAACCTTACGTTGACAAGTTTATTGAATTTGCCCGCAGCCGCAAGGATCTTACATTTCTGGTCACTCCGATAGGCTGTGGTATTGCCGGATGGCAACCGGCAGATATCGCTCCTCTGTTCCAAAAATCTCTTGGCTTGGCCAATGTGATATTGCCGCGAAGCTTTGCAGATATCATTGCCGATAATTGTCAACTGCAACCGTCGTGGAATGCTCAATCTTGTATAAACAGGTTGGAGCATTGTCGCTACGCTATCGAAAACGGCGATAAATTAGGCTACGCCTTTAGAAAGCAAATCCGTAAGGAGGTGTATGTCAATACGATAGAAATTGTTGGAAAGGGTAGGTATATAGGAGGTAAAGAGCCTGATTGTGAAGAGGTTCTGCTTGGCGACGATACGGCGATGATGGCTGATACAGTGTTTGTGGACACACCGTTTTCAGTAGCGGCGATACCGCAACGTTCACTCCCGACAAGTTTCAGTGTTGTGAATGAGGATTGTCTTGATGTTGCCGCCCGTCATGTGCGCGAAGGATATCTGCCTGCTGTCCACAACTTTGCCAGCAACGTCTATCCCGGTGGTGGGGTGATAACAGGCTCGGGGGCTCAGGAGGAAAGTATTTTCAGACGCTCGGATGCTTTCAGATCCTTGTATCAGTTTGTTGACTTTGAAAATATCCGTAGTATTCTTGCCCCCTCAGGCCAGCAAGATATAGTAGGCCGACGCCCCGAGAGATATCCTCTTCACCAAGATTTCGGCGGGGTATATACTCCCGGAGTTACGGTATTCCGCAAAAATGAAAAGTGTGGTTTCGAGCTCATGTCAGAGCCTTTCAAGATAGGACTGATAACAGTTGCAGCCATCAATCATCCTCATCTTGTCGATGAAACTACGATGGACGAATCTTGCGTGATTACAACTCTCAATAAAATCCGGACTGTTCTGCGCTTGGCATTGCGGGGCGGTCACGACTCATTGGTGTTGGGAGCCTTTGGCTGTGGCGCTTATGATAATCCGTCAGCGCAGATGGCTTCGCTCTTCCGCCAAGTGTTCGGCGAAGATGAGTTTAAAGATAAATTCCGTCTTGTCACATTTGCCGTCCTTGATGATGGTAGGAAAAGCAAACGTCATCCCGATGGACTATTCAGGGCTTTTGCAGATCAGTTCGCTTAACTTTTTTCAATAATCCAGTCTTCGATAGAGCGTATCGCCGAAGAGAAGTTCACTCCGATTTTAATCAGCGTTCGGCCGTCGGCGCGGAAGGGGAGCAGATAGTCTTTGCTGTTTATCTGGTCAATGGCCTCCTGCGGCGTCCTGTCGAGCTTGAATTCAAAGACGTATATGTATTCCGGTGTTGTCACCACCATGTCAATGCGTCCGGCTGCGGTCTTGTATTCGATGTTTGTGTAGAATCCCATCAGCTTCATCACGATGAAAATCACATCCTGATAGTGCCTTTCTACAGCCTTTAGGTCTATGCCATCATGGTTGAAGTCGGAGAAAAGACTCTGCAATCTGACCATGAAATCCTCGGCACGGCCTGCTTCCACATCAAGAACAAAGCGTTGGATTTCAAAACTTGTCTTGCTTTCCTTTACCGAAGTATAGACAGACATCAGTTCTTCGAAAAAGCTGTTTTCGACTTCAGCATTAGGAAAGCCGAGAACTACATTGTTGAATCTGTTGCGTTGTGCTTTAATAGTCAGATATCCGCTTTGATATAGTACCGGTATTGGATTGGCAAGATTGTATGATACACTTGTGAGGGAGTTCACCGATGTTTCATACTCACTTAAGTCTTTTATTGTCATAGTTCCGTTTCGGAGCATTTTGATCAGAAATGTCGGAGTTCCACTCTGAAACCAAAAGTTGTCGAAAGACTGCAGGCTGAGGCAGTTCAATACGCTGTAAGGATTGTAAATATCGAGGCTGTTGTCGGGCGAAAAATGGTAGCCGTCATAATTGGCCTTTAGATCAATGTAAATTTGCGAGGCTGTTTTATTTACCTCCTTTGCGAACTCTTCGATTCCGTCGTGGAAATACTCATGGAGCTCGTCTTGTGTCAGTCCGCAGATTCCGCTGTATTTTTTGCTCAGAGAAATATCCTGCAGGTTGTTAAGGTCGCTGAAAATGCTCAGTTGGCCGAACTTGGTCACACCCGTAAGCATGGCAAAGCGTATATGCTCGTCCTGACTTTTGAGATTGCTGTAAAAGGCCCGGAGCTCGGCTCTGAAGTTCTTTTGTCGTTCGGGATTGTCAACTGTTTCAAGGAGTGGTTTGTCGTATTCATCAACAAGTATCACGACCTTTTTACCGGTCATCTCATGGGCCTTGATGATGATTTCTTTAAATCTCAGTGAATTAGGGATATCTTTGTCGGTGGCAATTCCATAAATTTCTTCCCAACGCGACAGAAAGTCGTTGAGATGTAGCGAAAGATTGATGTCTTTGTCTGCCTTGATTCCCGATAGATCAAGATGAAGCACCGGATACTGGTCCCAGTCATAGTCGTATCGGCTGATGGCGAGCCCGTCGAATAAATCGCGGCGGCCGGAGAAGAAACAATCTATGGTAGAAAGCAGCAGCGACTTTCCAAATCTCCTCGGGCGGCTCAGAAAGTAATATTTACCAGAAGAAACCAATTGATGTATATAATCGGTTTTATCAACATAAGTGTAGCCACCTTCCCTTATTCCTGAGAAAGCCTGCAATCCGATCGGGTATAACAATTTATGAGCCATAATCAAACTTTTTCAATAATCCAGTCTTCGATAGAGCGTATCGCTGAAGAGAAGTTCACTCCGATTTTAATAAGCGTTCGGCCGTCGGCGCGGAAGGGGAGCATATAGTCTTTGCTGTTTATCTGGTCAATGGCCTCCTGCGGCGTCCTGTCGAGCTTGAATTCAAAGACGTATATGTATTCCGGTGTTGTCACCACCATGTCAATGCGTCCGGCTGCGGTCTTGTATTCGATGTTTGTGTAGAATCCCATCAGCTTCATCACGATGAAAATCACATCCTGATAGTGCCTTTCTACAGCCTTTAGGTCTATGCCATCATGGTTGAAGTCGGAGAAAAGACTCTGCAATCTGACCATGAAATCCTCGGCACGGCCTTGGCGCACATCCATCACGAAGCTGTGTATTGCGAAAGCTGTATTTCCGTCCTTGATGTGGGAATACATCGGCAGCAGTCTGTCGAAAAAGCCTCTTTCGACCTCCGCATTTGGAAAACCGAGCCTTACCATATCAAACTCCGTATCGGTTGATTTTATAGTCAGATACCCGCTCTGGTATAAGACAGGAATCAGATCTGAGAGGTCGAGCGATACGCTGCTCAGGGCATTTATGCTGATGTTGTAGTCATATAGATCCTTGACCTTTATATTGCCTGAGCTGATGACCTTAAGAAGAAAGTTTGGCGTGCCGCTCTGAAACCAGTAATCACCGAATCTCTTTTTCTGCAAAGTGTTGAGCAGGCTGAAAGGGTTATAGATGTCGGAGCCGCCGTAGGGAGCGAAATGATAACCGTCGTAATTGGCTTTCAGTAAATTATAGATTTCAGACGATGTCTTGTTTAACTTTGTGGCAAACTCTTCGATACCTGAATTGAAATATTGCCGGAGTTCTTCTTCTGTTATACCGCAGATACCGGCATATTCCTCATCGAGAGAAATATCCTGCAGGTTGTTGAGGTCGCTGAAAATGCTCAGTTGGCCAAACTTGGTCACGCCCGTGAGCATGGCAAAGCGTATATGCTCGTCCATCTTCTTCAAGTTGCCGTATACAGCCCTGAGTTTATTTCTGTAAGCCTTTTGTAAATGTGGCTGGTCTACTGTTTCCAATAGAGGCTTGTCGTATTCATCAATTAGAATCACAACTTTTTTGCCGGTCAGCTCATGAGCCCGGCGTATGATGTATTCAAAGCGTTCTTCAAGAGCCCTGCCGTCTTTTTCGCAGCCGTAAATCTTTTCCCATGGCTCGAAAAGGCTGTTAAGCTTTTCATCAAGACTTATCACTTCTTTATAATCCTTTGCTGTAAAGTCAAGATGAAGCACCGGATTAGGCTCCCAGTCATATTCGTATCGGCTGATGGCGAGGCCGTCGAATAAATCTTTGCGGCCTGAGAAGAAACAATCTATGGTAGAAAGAAGCAGTGACTTTCCGAATCTCCTTGGGCGGCTCAGAAAGTAATATTTACCGGAAGAAACCAATTGATGTATATAATCGGTTTTATCAACATAAGTGTAGCCGCCTTCCCTTATTCCGGAGAAAGCCTGCAATCCGATTGGGTATAATAATTTCTGAGCCATAGTAGTTTACTGAAAGATTAATGCAAAAATACATAAAAATCACGAAATTATCACATTGCATAATAAAAAGATTCTTTAGACACAAAACGGCGGAAACCGTTTTCAGTCGGTTCCCGCCGTCGTTTGTTAAGAATGTATTTTTATTTCTTGAGAATTTTCTCAGATTTATCGCCTTGGCGTCGGATATAGATACCTGCCGGAGCAGTGTCATAGTCAACCTTCACGCCCTGCAGGTTGAAATACTCTACAGGAGCATTCTCAGCCTCGACATTTTCTATGCCGCTGTAGCTGACAACTTTAAACATAAGCTCCGGAGTCTTGTTGTTTACCGGCAGATACGATGAGCCATATTCGATAGTGAGAGCAAGATAATAGGTCTCGCCTACGACAGCTTTCTTGAAGTTGTATACTTGGTAAAAATCGTATGGTTCATTGGGGTCTTCAATAAATACATTCTCTCCTACCAAGTCGAGAATCTCTGCCTGACCAGTAGATTGGTTCAGGTTACCGAGCACGGCTGCATACATCGGATAGGCCATGTAGCCACCGTCAAGCCATACAGTGGCGGCGATTTCCATATTGGCAGGATCGTCAACCATGTAGCACTTTTGCTGCAGATTGTATTCGGCATTAAGAATTTCGAAGGCAGGCTCTACTGTCAGGCTCGGGAAGCCGGGATTAGGCTGCATGACAACTTTGCCAAAAACTTGGTCGGCCATCACGCGCATTGAAGTCTCATCCATCACGGTCATATAAAGAGTGGTGTTGGCCGAAATGTTTGTGTAGTCCTGACCCATAGCCTGAAGCATGGTTACAATAGAGCCCTCGGTGGTCTCTCCCGGCTTGAGGCTGATAAGCTTGCTGTTGCCGATGAAAGCCGGTGTCGAACCGTCGTAGAACATCGGGGCTATGCCGCGGCTTATCTCTATGTCGCTGTTGTTGGTCAACTTATAGTTGACTTTCACAAGGCAGCCGAAATACAGGTCATATTCAAGTGACAACTCGTCGATAGTATAGAAGCTGGCAGGGGTGTAGTTAATACGGTAGCGGGTGCCGGCTTTGATAAGTTCAAATGAATTCGAGTAGCCGTAATTCACCTGAGTAGGCTGCCACTGCTGATCCTCGCGGTTGGTGATAAGGGTCATCATTGTCACATTATATGTGCCGTCGGCGAGATTGGTCAGATTCACGCTCTTGCAGACCTTCGGAGAGGCGCCATAGCCTGCCTCCAGTGCTATGGGGCTTGATACCGCAGTGATGGTGGTGTCGGTAGGGCTCGCGTCTTTTTTGCCGAAACTGAGGCCGAACATCACATCAAGGTCGTAGGAAGTATAGTTGATAAACATCGGTTCGCCATCATCGGCAAGCTCGATTGTCAGCGCATTGTTTTCAACGCTGCCATTCAGTGTACCCTGCTGGGTGAGACGGATAGGCTGTGTCTCTGCGGGCTTGCCTGTCGGGGGCTGGATACCGAAGAAACCGTCCTGAGTGAAATTGTAGCCGCCACCTTCACCGCCGCCTGTGCCAAGCGACGAGGGGTTGAGGGCGTCGAGGCTGTAATAGCCGTCGCTCATCTCGCTCCATCCCCAGTTGAAGTGATAGAGGCCTGTCTCGGCCTGATATCCATCGACGATAAAGGAGTGGCCGCCACCAAGCATTGAAGCTCCGCCATAAAGCACCGGACCGACATTGGCAAGGTTATCATATACCATCTCGTCCCAGCGGCTGGCCGATACATAGCTGCGAAGCACATATTGCAGGTTGGGATCGTAGTCGAAATAGCGCACGAATGCCTGGCCGGGCATCATCGACAATGCACCCGAGGCGTCTGTCCCATAGCTCATTTTCACAGAAGCTCCGGCCGATTTCATAAGTTCGGCAACTGCGTAGGCCTGATCGTCATTATATTTCCCGGCTTGATATGTGAGCAGCATATTGTCCCAGTCAAAGGGATGGTCGGCGAAGTTCCATGTAAGACGTTTGCCGCAGCCGTCTTCGTCGTTGTAGCTTATGCTGCCTTTACCGCACTCCGGATATTTGAAGTAATACAATATCTGCGACATGGCAGTGGCCACACAACCTGTATATGCGCGCGTGCCGTTCACTACCGGGCACAGCTCATTATATGGTTCTCCTTGGTCCCATGCAGTCTTGATCATTGCCGGAATATCCCGGCGTCCTTCTTTTGGGCTTACTGCTTGTGGCTCTATGCCGCGCTCTTTCGCCCATGCAATCTGACGGGCGTATTCTTCAATCCACCATTTCATGGCCGGTGCCATCTCTGTGGTATCGCCGCTGCCATGCTCTGCATAGCCAAGTACAGGCCGGGCAACATCATCGGCTGAAAGCAACATGAAGCCGTTGCTTCTGTCAGCAAAGACATATACTGCCGGAGCTCCCGACTCGGTAGCTTCGGTATATACCGGTTGAGGCGATACCTTGAGCTTGGCGGCCACACGGCGCGCGCCGTTGTCGCTGCTCACTCGGGCCAATGCTTCTGCCGGAGAGAGGGTTCGGGCTGAAGCTCCGGCGGCAAGTAGGGCTGCAAGTGCAAATGTGTAAAATTTCTTTGTCATTATTTGATAGATCTTGTTTATGTCATTAAAAAACATTGGCTTCACCTGAAGCCTGTAGTGACTTTAATCATGATAGTTAAATTAAAAATTGTCGCGGAGATGTGCGGATACATCTCCGCGACAATATCTTGGGGTTTGTTATTTCACTGCGACTTTGCTGCCGTTTACAATATAGATGCCTGCCGGGAGAGCTTTGACATCATCTGCCGTAGCCTCGCTGAGTACGAGGATACCTTGCAGGTTGTATACGGTGAAACTGTCTGCGCCGGCGATCACGTCTTCAACTCCGGTGTAGTTGGGATCAACGGTATAGAACAGCTCTGCAAATTCATTTTCCTGAGTTCCGTCGAATACGAATATACCGTTCTGCATTGTGATACGGTAATTTCCGGCTTCAGTAATGGGGTCGAATGATACCTTGAAGGTCGGATGTTCGGCGCCTGCAACAGCTTCAATAGCGGTGGCATTGGCTTTCATCGAGTAGCCTTCCCATACACCGAAATACTGGATGAGGAAGTATTCGCTGAGTTCTACAGTCTCTGCGTCGGGGAATTCAAGTGTGATTTCCGAAAGCTCTTTGACTGTCGATTCCGACGCCGGGGTGGCAATCATGGTATACTCTTTCTTGGCGATGATATTCCATGTAAACTCAATGGCATCGGGGTTGGGCTGACCTGAGATCGACAGAGCGCCTGCAGGTATGCTTACACTTACTGTGCCGGTAAGGGTCGGATCGTAGGCCTCGCCGCCCATTACATTGATTATAAGAGCGTTGTAGCCTTCGCACATTACTTCTACGCCTAAGGTTTCGTCGTCGGCATAGTTATATCCGCCGAGAACCTTGTCGTTGAGTTTCACAACGATTTGGTCGAAGTTGTCACCCATGTTCACGGTTTCCATCTCATCATAGATGAGAGCGAGATAGATTCCGTAGCCCTCGTTGATATAGTTCTTTTCAGGATCGGCGGTCCATTCGAAGTTTACAGGAGTAGAGCGCACGTAATTCCAATTAGCCATGATTTCTTCACTTGAAGTTGTATCATCAAGAATGAAGGTGCCGGCTCCGATGGCGAGCGTGATGACACCGTTTGAGGGTGCGCCTTCGCTGTATACTGTCAGAGTGGCTGTGTTGCCCTCTACGGCTACATCGATATCCTGCGAGCCCCAGTTCCAGCCCTGGCGGATGATGATATAGGCTTCATCTTCATTATATGTAACCTTGCTTGCCTCGGGGAAGGTGAGCTTGAATTCCTGCCATTCACCGATTTCAGTGCCTTCGGCCGGTGTGAACTCGTATGAGTATGACTTGAGGTCGCCGAATACAGCCGAGTATTCAACTGCGGGCGAGGCCTCGTTGCCGTTTACGGTAAATGCACCTTCATCAGCTGTGATGGTGAGCTTGCCGGCTACTTCGAATATTTCCTTGCTAATTTCGATACACAGAGCCGGTTTGCCCCATGTAGCCATTGTCTGGGTGAATGTCCAGCCGATTTTGCTGTCGAGGTCATCGCTCTTGACGATGGGCGAGCCGTTGTAGGTCAGCCACGGTCCTGCAGCTTCGTTGTAAGCTTCTTCGCTGAGAGTCTTGGCTTCAGGAAGGTTCAATACAATGAGCACATTGTCGTCGGGCTGCTCGTTGGTGCTGCCGGCCTCGGGGGTGAATTCCCATTTGTAGCTGAAAGCGGGGTCTACGGTTACGGTAAGCTTGATGTCGGGGTTGACGCGTGAAGCGGCGGTGCGGCTCCATTCATCCCATGAAGCATTGGGAAGTGTCTCGTAGATTACACCGGCAGGGATGGTGACTGTATATTCGCCTGCTGCAGTGATGGGCGCTGAGAGTGTGAGTGTCAGAGGTACACCGGCTTCGTCGGGGTCGCCGGCTTCGATTGAGCTCACTTTCGATCCGTTGCTTACGGTGATAAACTTGTCGGCATTTTCAGCCAGACCAAAGTTCGAACCTTCTTCGAAGTTCGACATCGAAAGCATAAGTTCTACAGCAGAGAGCTGCTTGATGGTAGCTCCCTGTGCGGGGGTTGAAGTATAGGCAAGAGTACCGAATCCTTCTTTTACAAGCTGCACACCGGTGAACGAGGCTGCGGGGATGAAGCTGTATTTGCCATTGGTGAGGCTTGCTTCCTTGCCGTCAACAAATACTTTAGTGCCGGCTTCGGGAGTGATTACAACTTCTGAAGAAGAATAAGTGGTGAAAGGAGCCGAGAGGTCTGTGGTGGTGGTGCCGTCGCAGCTTACGCTTGCTTTGGCGTCGCCGGCGGTGATAAAGGATATGGTCTTGGCTTCGGGTGCTTTTTCTGTAAAGAAAATCTGAAGTACAGAGTTTTTCTTGATCACACCTGAATATACATAGCCTTCTTCGCCGGGAGCGAGAGCTACGCCATCGAGCATAACGACTTTAGAGTAATCGCCTGTCACGTTGTCTACGATAAGCGAAATCTCGAAATAGCTGTCGTATATGGGGTCGATGGTGATATCGGTCCATCCGTTGGCGATGTATTCTCCTGAGAGCTGACCTCCGTAGGTTGCAGTTTCTACTGCACCGTGGATGGGCTGGAACTTGGCGCGCAGGCGGGCCTTGTTGGCCGGACCGTCATAGTATACGCGGGCGGGGGTGTCGAAGTTTACTTTGCCGATGTTGAAGTATACCGGAGCCTCCGACTGGGCGAAAGCGGCAGCGCCGGCGATATAGGCAGCGTCGGCGTCGGCCGGGTTGCCAAGCACTCCGTCGTAGAGATAGTAGCCGGGCTGTATTTCGAAGAATACATTTGCATATTTACCCGAAATGTTACCGAGAGTATATTCGGTGGTAGCCTCACTCATGGCAAAGCCCGAGGGCAGGGTAGTGCCGGCGGGTTTGGCGCCTACGGTGGTCACTGTAATGTCGCCGGTGGTCTTGTCGAGGGTGCTGTTGTTGAATTTGACACCGTCGATCATGTTGGTATACAGTGTGGCCGAGAGAGTCTGAAACGACGAGGTGGTTGCGTCGATTACAAACTTGGTGTCACCGTCGATGGTATACTTTGTGCTCTTGGTGTATGCTGCGCCATTGGCTGTAATGCTGTTTACAATGCAGTCCTCAACCATGTTGATCTGAATCTGGCTGCCGTCGGCGATTTCATAGCCTTCTGTAAGTTTTGTAAGGTCGAGCCATGTGCCGGTTGTCCAGTCGCGGATAGTGTTGATACATCCGGGATTGTCGTTGGTGAACTCGAATGTCAGTTTTACTGCCGGTTTGGGCTCGTTGACATCGATCACCACTTGCATGCCGTTTTCAACGGGCATGAGATACTCGGTCTTCTTTGTGGTCTCGTTGAGTGTGCCGGTCACGGCTTTGCCGTTTACGCTCACCTGATAAGGCACATTTGAGATGGCGAACTTATAGGTCTTGGCGGTTGAGAAATATTTCACAGTCGACTGTGCATTGTTGGTGATGGCTGCCGACGATATTGTCGCTCCATCAGCACCAAGCAGGTCGCTTGTGTAGAATGTTACCGCGCCGTTGACTGTCACGTCGAAACTGCCGGCATATTTATCTAATGTCAGTTCTACAGTTTTGCCGTTGAAGTTGCCGGCTATTCCCGAATATTGGGCGCGAAGGTTGAAAACGGGGGTTGGATTGTTGAAGGCTGCGGTGGTAAGAGCCTGATTAGCCCCATCGAGTGTAGCTTTGGTTACAACCCAGTCGTTGATACCTTCGAAAAAGTAACCGGCGGCTTCGGTGAGTGTCACCTCGGTGGCACCGGCCGGAAGTGTGACTTCTGTAGCCGCGGCATAAGATGTGCCCTTGAGCACTTTTACTGCTCCGGGCTCTCCCCACTTCACAGTAGTGCTGAATTGGGCTTGGGCCGCGAACCCGCTCACCAATACCAGCAGAAGCGGTAGAAATGATAGGAATAGTTTTTTCATATTAAAAATGTTTATAGAATAATGATTTAGCTTCTTTATGTAAGAGCTTGTTTAAAAATGAAACTTAAAATGAATCACTCTCAAAATCATCAAATGCTTGCTGCGCAGCCATTTGTCAATTTTGTCCGTTCTACATATTTTAATTGTCAACGTCTTTGGCCGTCTTTTTGGTAAATTTCTGCAAATTCGTCAGTCGCGTAGCTCGCTACGCTCTATCCTCATTTCCAGAAATTTCCTCAAAAATACGACTTAAATCCGTTAACATTGATTTTTAAACAAGCTCTGAAGTTATGCCCCCTCGGCAGAGGGAGCATAACTTGTGTCAGTGAATGATTATCGTACGGCTACTTTCGCGCTTGCATTGGCTGTGCGGGCGATGTATATGCCGCGTGCCATGCCGCCGAGGTCTACGCTGTCGGTACCGGTGGCCACGAGCACACCCTGCACATTGTATACCTCAATATGGCCCGGAGCGCTGACGAGGCTGCCGTTTACTATGATGTCGTTGGCTCCGTCAGATACCACATCCTCTACTCCCGATGTCGCCAAGTCAAGCGGCAGGTTGTAATAGTGGGTGGTGGCGCCGATAGTAGAGCCTACTGTTCCGTAGGTTATCGACAGGCGGTTCTGCTTGCCATAGATAGGATAGATTGAAAGCAGGGCACCAGACTCGCACTCGCCCAAAAGCAGCAGGTCTTTGCCGACGGGGTTGTCTTTGTCAACAACTTGGGCAATGAGCAATTGCTCTTCGGTTGCCTTATCGGGATTTTCAGGAGTGGCGCGCTTGATCAGCATCATATATTCCTGCTTGTCGTCGCTGTGGAAGAAGTCTTTCTGCAAGGTCGGGCCATTGAGGAAGAGCGAGGCATAATTGACATTGTTGCCCATGTTGATGTTGTCGAAGTGGTCGAAGCTGCCGTCGCGGTTGAGCCATACCACTCGCATATAGTTGATGTCATGGATGTCATCGTAGCCCGGCTGGCGCATTTCTGCCACATACATGAATGATTTGCCGTCGGCGGTGGGGGTGCGGTCGAGATTGGCCATCATGTAGTCGGGATCGGAGTCTTCGTAGTCGTCAAGGCGCAGTCCGTAGTTGAGGCGGAGCTCTGTGGTGAATGTGCGCATGTTGAAGAAGTTGAAGTAGTAAGCTCCGTTTTCGTATGTGACGAATACCTCCATCGGGTCGAAGCCGTCGATGTCTGACAGACGGGTGTGGCTGTCGGAATTCTCGAAGAGCGAAGCGATGAGTTTGCCGTCGGAGTCGTAGGTGAAGAAGCTCAATATCTCGCTGTCGCTGCTGGCGATATAGTCGCGGCGGGTGATGATGAATTGAGCCTTGCCGTCAACGAAAGCCACGTCGTCGCGATAGCTGAATCCGCCGATACCGTAGTATGAGCAGAGCACATCGTCGTCAGTAACCTTGATAACCGGGATTTTGGTAGATTGGATAAGTTCAAACTCCTTGCCGGGCTCAGACTGCTGATAGAGCTCGATGACAAGGTTGTTGGGCTGACGCTGCGTCATGTCGTCCATGTTGGAGTAGAAAGGCTCGTAGACGGTGTTCTCGTAGTAGGGATACACGAGCACCGGCTTGTCGCCGTTGAGCATTGTCATGATCAGAGGGTCGTCCTGCTGGTTGCCGTTGCACTGATAGTAGACGCTTGTCTTGTCGAACAGGAGGGTAAATTCACCATTTTCGTCGACTGCTCCGTAAATCTTGGTGTCGACTTTGTTGCCAAGCTGATACTGCCAGAATTTCTCACGTTTTGCAAGAATCTCAGCCTTTTCTTCTTCGGTGAGCGACGACCATCCGTTGCCGTCGGGTACAACCATGGTGAAAGTGTCTTCCTCATCGATACCCGAGTCGTTGTGCTCATTCATGAATGTCATGAGCACATTCTCGCCGGACTCGTCTGAGGCGTCGAGCACGTCGCTGATAAGGCCGTTGATTACGCGGATCGGCTCATCATCGCCGCTTGCGTCCTTGGCGCCGTCGAACTGGTATACATACGAATACGAACGCAGGCCGTAGGGCTTCGGATTCACAACTATAGAAATCACTACTTCGTATGCATCGTCGCTGTTGAAATAATTCTTGGTGAGGATAGGCAGGAAGTCGACCTGACGCACCCTGAGCTCATCTTCTTTCAGTACGAAAGTGTCCTTTATTGTGCCTACGAGCTGCATGTCGCTGTCGTAGACGCTCAGTTCGAACGACTTGGGAAGTTCTTCGCTGTAAAACTCATAATTGATTGTCTCATACTCGATGTTGCCCTGATAGTACCAGAGCTCGCCGTCGGGGCCGTCGATATCGCCGAAGATATCTTTTACATCAAAGATATAGTCGGGGGCATATCCGCCGTCGGGAGTGGGAGCGGTGAGTGTGTTTGCAAACCTCGAGGGCTTGCCTTTTTCCATGCGGCTGACAGCATTGTCGATAGATTTCTGACGCTCACTTTTGAATACTTGTGAGGCTTCAGCCCGGGGTGCTAAGCGCACCGGCGTATAATGCTTATACGGTGCGGCGGCAGTTGCAATGCTTATCGAAAGCGCAGCTGCAGCCACGATTGGGGTAAAATGTTTCAAGACTGCTATATTTGATTGATTACTATTTAGATAATTGAGAGGTGCAGGAGGGATACTTTTTCCATTTGCAAAGTTAATGCTTTTATTTGAATCGGCAAGGCATTGCGTTTACATGATATCGGTAATTTATATTATAATTACCGCATTTAACACAACTTAACTCTATTGCGTCCGGGCTTGGACGGCACTCTTTGAAAAATTTTCTTAATCATCATTGTCTTTGAGCATTTTTTTGCTACCTTTGCACTGAACTACTGCATAAAACAGCAATCCGTATATGGCAACCAAACCCTTCCATTATCAGGAGATGTTCCCTCTCGGCCCCGACACTACCGAGTATTATCATCTCACATCCGATTATGTCCACACCGAAAACTGGGGTGGTCATGAATTTCTTGTCGTTGATCCTGAGGCGCTTACCGTTCTTGCCCGTCAGGCTACACACGACAATGCCTTTATGCTCCGCCGCGAGCACAACCTTATGGTAGCTAAGATTCTTGCCGACCCTGAAGCAAGCGAGAATGATAAATTTGTGGCTCTCACCATGCTGCGCAATGCCGAGGTGGCAGCAAAAGGACAATTGCCTTTCTGTCAGGATACAGGCACTGCGATTTGCCATGCCTCAAAAGGCCAGAATGTTTTCACCGGCTGCAACGACGAGGAGAAAATCTCCCACGGTGTATATCTGACTTATACTACTGATAACCTCCGCTATAGCCAGAATGCCCCTCTCACAATGTATGAGGAGGTCAACACCGGCTGCAACCTGCCCGCCCAGATTGATATCCACGCTACCGAAGGCGGCGAATATCACTTCCTTTTCGTGGCAAAAGGCGGTGGTTCGGCCAACAAGACATATCTCTATCAGGAGACTAAGGCCCGTATCAACCCCGACAAGCTCGTGCCTTTCCTCGTTGAAAAAATGCGCTCGCTCGGCACTGCCGCTTGTCCGCCTTACCACATCGCTTTCGTTATCGGCGGTACTTCTGCCGAGAAAAACCTCGAGGTGGTGAAGAAAGCGTCGGTGAAATATCTCGACAATCTGCCCACCCACGGCAATGAATACGGCCATGCTTTCCGCGACATCGAGCTTGAGGCTACTCTCAAGAAAGCTGCAGAGGAGCTCGGACTCGGCGCTCAGTTCGGCGGTAAATATTTCGCACATGACATCCGCGTGATCCGTCTGCCCCGCCACGGCGCTTCATGCCCCATCGGCATGGGCGTGAGCTGCTCGGCCGACCGCAATGTAAAGGCCAAGATCGACCGCAACGGTCTCTGGATTGAGAAACTCGACTCAAACCCCGGCGAACTCATCCCCGAAGAATACCGCAAGCAGGGCGAGGGTGATGTAGTGAAGATCGACCTCAACCGCCCCATGGCAGAGGTTCTTGGCGAGCTCACAAAATATCCCGTATCGACACGTCTGTCGCTGTCAGGCACTATCATCGTAGGCCGCGACATCGCCCATGCCAAGATCAAAGAGCGTCTTGACCGCGGCGAGGAAATGCCCCAATACCTCAAAGATCATCCCATCTACTATGCCGGCCCTGCCAAGACTCCCGCAGGCATGCCCTCAGGCTCATTCGGCCCGACAACGGCTGGCCGCATGGACCCCTATGTAGACCAGTTCCAGAGCGCCGGCGGCTCAATGATCATGATAGCCAAGGGCAACCGCAGCCAGGCTGTCACCGACGCCTGCAAGGCTCACGGCGGTTTCTACCTCGGCTCTATCGGTGGCCCCGCAGCCGTGCTCGCCCAGAACTCCATCAAAAATGTTGAGCTCCTTGAATATCCCGAGCTCGGCATGGAGGCTATCTGGAAAATCGAGGTGGAAGATTTCCCTGCATTTATCCTCGTGGACGACAAGGGCAACGACTTCTTCACCCAAATCGCCGACAAGTGCAAGGCTTGCGGCCTGAATAAGTAATTTCTGTGAGGCAAAAAAAGGAAAAAGGCAAATTGGCAAGATAATAGTCTTGCGTTTGATTAATATTTGAAAGGCATTCTCTTGCCTGCCATCGGCAATTGCCTTTTTAACCTTCTTTGCCTATCTAACTTAAGCTTTCGAAACTCAAAACTATGGTTTGCAGCTCGGAGGGTTGGCTATAAATCCACCTGCTGCAAACCTGTTTTTTAAGTTTTATTATCATCTCTCTTCTAAACCATTTGCCGCTGCCGGCTGTCAAAATAATGATTCAAGTTCCGAAAGTTGCCTTGCAACTTTAAAACTTGAGGTTTAAAGCGCTTTCAGCGCAGGTTATGTAGTTTAAAATGTTTAGTTTTACCAATGTATACTTAAACTTCTTAAACTCAAAATAAACAAGTTACGCTTGTGAAACTTAAGTAATTCAAGTTTTTTCTTATAATGAAACATTATCTATTATCCTTATTCTTAATCATGGCCACTTTTTTCGGCTCTTCAGGTAAGAATGGCGATTTTGCCACTCCCGATTTTGCCTATCCACAGAAGGTGATCAGCGACGCCCGCGCCAATCTCGACGCCGGCCGCGACCATCTCCGCTGCCTCCTTGAGATTACTACAGCCGAGCGTGCCATTGACCCCGACACGATTTTTACACTTCCGGCCCTTGTGGAGCAGTATATCGCCAAGGCTGCCAACGACGCCGACCGCGCCCTGCTCACAGCATACGAGGCCGAGATTTATGCCACCATCTACAGCAACGACCGCTGGAAATACAATCAGGTAGACGCGCCCCTGTCGCCCCTGCCCGATGATATCGCCAAGTGGAGTGCGGCTCAGTTTGCACTGAAGCTTAATGAGCTTTATGCTAAGGCTCTCGCCTTGGCGAAGGCCGACAACCGCCCGCTCGCAGGCTATTCAGATGATATTCAATTCGGTAACGAAGCCCTTGACTATATTCCGGATATCTATAGCTTTATCCTGAGCCGGAAAATTGAGAACAGTACAAGCCTTGCCGATATGAAATTTATCGACAAGACTTCTCTTATCGACGATTGCAGCGCAGCCGAGGGGCTCTATCCGGCCGGCTCGTGTCCTGCTGTCTACTGGGCTTGCAAGAAAATCTCTCTTACACCCTCGCGCAGTCAGAAAGAGGCTTATTTGGCTCTTTACAAAGCCAATGAAGGCAAGCCCGGCGCTCCCTACGCCCTTGCAGAGTATGTAGAGCTTGGCGATATGTATGATGAAGAGGTTGATGACGACGATGATGATAATGCCCGGGCCATCGCACGGCGCGATGAGCAGATTGCGCTCTTTAAGAAAGTAATCGAGCAGTATCCTACATTCTACCGCAGGGCAATTTTCGAAAACCGCCTCACCGCTCTCACTAATCCGACTGTAAAGTTTAGAGTGGCCGACATGGCCGCTCCCGGAGCGGAAATTACCGTTGAAGCCGAATATGCCTTTACCAAATCCATCGGTTTCGGGCTCTATAAACTCCCCGGCGCCGATGTGAACTATAATGGCTATAAAATAGCCTCGATGATGCCCTGCGTGGCCCAAAAGAAAATCGATACACCGACCACCGACGGCAACGCTGAGGTCAGCTTTACTCTTTCCGAACCGGGTGTATATGCCATTGTGCCCATGCTCAACGGCGCTGTGCAGAAAAATGCAAATGCGTCAAAGATTCTGTGCGCCCCGTTCATTCCCGTCAATGTCAACGGCTGCTCTTCAAATCTTCTCATCACTGCCGATTTCACTACCGGCGCTCCTTTTGCCGGCGTGCAGGCCGACTATATGAAGCTTGGCGGAGGTGCCAACTACACCAAGAAATACCTCGGCAAGACTGATAAAAACGGTGAGTTGAGCTACACCGCTCCTGATCATTACAATACTTGGGGAAATTATCTTCAGTTTACCTATAATAATCAGACCTATAAATTCGACCAAGGCGTGCGCGCCTACTCATTCGAGCGCAACGACAACCCGGCGCCGCAGTACGACGCCAATGTGCTTACTGACCGCAATCTCTATCATCCCGGCGATACTATCTCTTGGGCGGTGGCGATAGGTGAGCGCATAGGTGACCAGCCTGCACGGGCTTTTGCCGGTAAGAAACTTGATGTGTTTCTGTTCGACGCAAATAATAAGAAGATAGACAGCCTCGCCGTGACTACCGACGCTCTCGGTCGTGCCTACGGCAGCTTCGCGACCACGAAAGGTTCGCTCACCGGCTACTATCGTATACGGGTAGTCGACGCCGACGGTTCCCGCACCTATACCAATTCTTCGGTAATGGTGAGCGACTTCAAATTACCGACCTTCGAGGCTCAATTTACAGCTGTGGAGCGTCTTGCCGACGGTGGTGTGCGCCTCTCCGGCAAAGCGACTACTTATTCGGGCATGCCCGTTATATCAGCCAAGGTTGCTTTGACAATTGAAGGCGCTACCAGATGGCGCTGGTTTATTCCATCGGGCACGGTGATTGCCAACATGGAGACCACTACCGACGCAGCAGGTGCTTTTTCTATCGATATTCCTGCCGCCACACTCGCGACGACCACAGCTTCGGGTGAGAAATTCGACAGTTTCCAAGCAAGCGCAGTGGTGACCTCTGTCACTGCCGAAACTTCAGTGTGCAGCAAGAATTTCACCGTGGGCAAGCCCTACGTGCTTACTGCCTCGATATCCAAAACTGTGGCAGACTCCTCTTTACCCCTTTCGGTGAACTTCTTCGCCTATAATGCTGATGGCGACAACAAGCCCATCACATTCTCATGGCAACTTCTCGACAGCGATAAGAATAGTGTGCTTTCAGGCTCGACCAAAGGCGGCGAGAGCGAGCAAATCAATGTGGCTTCGCTTGCTGCCGGTGAATATTCCCTGAAGCTTATACCTGCCGACGCCACACTTGCCGACACTGTTGTCATGGCTCAAAAGGTGACTCTATATAACCTCAAGAAAAACCAAGTGCCGGCCGGCAACACTCTTTTCGTGCCGGAAACGAAGTTTACTGCCACCGGTAAGAAAGTAGAGGTGCCTGTAGGTACTTCTGAGAAAGAAGCATACGTCTATGCCATAATGCGTTGCGGCGATGATATCGCCTCGCAGCAGGTGCGCAAGATCGGTCGCGGCTTCGAGAAATTCAAATTTGACTTGCCCGATGACGCCGATAAAGCCGAAGTGTGCTTGTTTACTGTTCGCAATGGGGTTGTCGCCAGCTGTACTGTAGAACTTGTGCGGCCGGCGGCCAAAGCGCCCGAAATTATTGCAGAGAGCTTCCGCGACCGTCTTATTCCCGGCTCGTCGGAGACATGGCGCTTCCGCCTTGTCGACGGTGACGGAAACGGCATACCCGAGGCGGCTATTGTTGCCACTATGTATAATAAGGCTCTGGATCAGCTTCGCACAGGCTCGTTCGGCTCTCTCTTCCGCCTTGGCCGACGCGACGCCTCTTTGTCGCTCTCATATCTCGGTCGAAATCAATACTACTATAGCAGTGCTTGGCCTTTTGTGCTAAGCTCTGTACCCTCATTCTCTTGGCCCGATTATCTTTTCTGGGACACGTCTGATCTCGGAGGTAGCTTGAGGATACGCGGCTATGGTGCGCTCAAGATGGCGAACGCTACAGCAAAAGTAGAGATGGCAGAGAGCGCCGAGGAAGAGACCTCGGATTTTGTAACAGCATTACAAGGTGCTATGCCCGGTTTGGCTGTGTCTGACGATACTGCGGGTGCTGCTCCCGAAAAATTTGACTACCGCTTGTCGGAGGTTCTTCAGGCTTTCTGGCGTCCGGCTCTCCTCACCGACGCCGACGGCAATGTCGATATCGTCTTCACCGTGCCCAATGCCAATACCACTTGGCGATTCAGGGCCGCTGCATGGACCTCTGAGCTCGCTACGGCAAACTTTGCAGCCGATGTCCTTGCCAACAAGCCCGTGATGGTGCAGCCCAATCTGCCGCGCTTCATGCGTCAGGGCGACAAAGCCACCATATTGGCTACAGTATTCAACAACTCTGCCGATACAGCCGATGTGGCCACCACTGTAGAGATTTTCGACATCAACACCAACAAGGTAGTGATGAGCCGCAACTTCGCCAATATTATAGCACCCTCGGCCTCTGCTGTAGTGGCGCTTGATATAGAAGCCGGCGTCGACGCCTCTGCCATCGGCTATCGCGTCCGTTTGCAGGCCGGCAACTTCGCCGACGGCGAGCAGGCTGTCATCCCCGTGCTCTCAGCTGCCTCTACGGTGATTGAAAGCACTGAGTTCTACCTTAACCCCACCGACAAAGACCCCTTCACTCTTACCGTAAAGGCCTCTGACGACGCCTCTGTGACCCTGCAGTACTGCCAAAATCCCGTATGGACTGTAGTCAAAGCCATGCGTGGTATAGCCGGACGCAACGAGTCGAGCGCTACCGGTCTTGCCGGACGCCTCTTCTCGGCTTTGGCCGCCAAGTATATCGTTGAGCAGAACCCCGCGATCGCAGCCGCTATAAAGCAATGGGCTGAGAATCCGTCGGAGGAAGCCCTCGTGTCAATGCTTGAGAAGAATGAAGACCTCAAGCGCCTCCTGCTCGACCAGACTCCTTGGGTGCAGGCTGCCGCCGACAATACCCGGCGCATGGCCGCCCTTGCCGAGCTTCTTGACCCCGCCAAGGCCGACGCTGCCATCAATGCCACCGCCTCGGCCCTTGCCAAGCTGCAGAATAAGGACGGCGGCTTCCAATGGGGCGGTTGGATGAAGACCTCATCGGAGTGGACCACCGCTACTGTGCTCACCACTCTCGGCATTGCCAACTCGCTCAATATGATTCCGGCCTCGGCAGAGAATGTCACCAAGATGATTCAACCGGCCTACAGCTATCTCGAGACTATGGCCACGCAGCCCAAACGCCCCTCTACCGACGCGTCGCTGGCGCTCATCGCCACATTCTTCCCCGATGTAGATAAATCTGTTGCCGGCAGTCGCATTATCCGCAACACCGTGGCGTCTGTCGCCGCCAACTGGCGCAAGCATGGCAATTCTGACAAGGCATACGATATACTTATCCTCAACGCCAACGGCCGCAAAGCCGAGGCTGAGAAGGTGCTCGCCTCGCTCCGTCAGTTCGGCGTGGTAAAGGCCGGGATGGGTCTCTGCTTCCCCTCGGTAAGCGATATCCGCTCGTATGCCACCATCATCCAAGCCTACGCCGCCATGGGCGCGCCCGCCTCTGAAATCGACGCCATGCGTCAGTGGGTGATTGTGCAGGCTCAGGCCAACGACGACCTCGGCGCATACAATCCCGACTATATCATCGCCGCAGTACTCCTCACCGGCAGCAAGTGGACTGATGTACCCGTAGCCCAGAATGTCACCGTCAACGGCAAAGCCCTCGAAATCGGAAGCATGGAGAGCGCCACAGGATACTTCTCGCAGCGCCTCGATGGCAAGGGCAAACTTAAAATCTCTGTCACCCCCAATGGCAAGACTCCCTCTTACGGCTCTGTGGTCACCATCGACCGCCGCCCCATGAATACCATCGAGGCACGTCCCGGCCGTGACCTCTCTATCGACAAGCGCGTACTCGTTGAGCACGACGGCAACTGGGTGGAGACTGACGATTTCGCTCTTGGTGAACGTGTACGTGTGCAGCTCACCATCGTGGCAAAGCGCAACCTCGAATACATCAGTATCGACGACGAGCGCCCCGCCTGCTTCGAGCCTGTTGACCAGCTTCCCGGTTATGTCTACGACGGTGGCCTCGGCTTCTACCGCGAGAATCTCGACGCCTCCACACGCCTCTTCATCGGCTATCTGCCGCAGGGCACATACCATGTCACCTACGACATGACAGCCGCCCTTGCCGGCAGCTTCATATCAGGCATTGCCACTCTGCAGAGCCAATATGCCGCCGAGCTCACCGCCCACTCCGGCGCCGCCCGTATCAGCGTGAAGTAAATATAAGGATTGATGTATTGACAATCAATTAAAACCGAAAAATGCTCTCTCCGGAGAGCATTTTTCGTAAAAAGTGTTGTCTTGGGAGATCATTTTTGCTAACTCGCTGCCCACAACCCACCAGCCACAGCCTACCAACCTCCAACCACCAACCCCGAACTTCCGGGCGCTTTTTGGCGTTATCACTTTTGGAGTTGACAAAATGGCAGTCGTGACTGACATTATTTGTTTTGGCTCAGTTTTTGCTATAATGAAAGAAAACGAAAAAAATAACAACAAAAATATACTATCATGAAACTCAAACCGCTTGCAGACCGTGTGCTTATCCAGCCCACCGCAGCTGAAGAAGTTACCGCCCACGGCATTATCATCCCCGACGCCGCAAAAGAAAAACCTCTCCGCGGCACCGTTATCGCCGTAGGTGAAGGCACCAAAGACGAGGCTATGGTTCTCAAAGCCGGCGACGAAGTGCTCTATGGCAAATATGCCGGCACTGAGGTTGACCTCGGCGATGACAAAGCTCTTATCATGCGCCAGAACGAAGTTCTCGCTGTAATCGAAAAATAAAAACTACTACAATGGCTAAAGAAATCAAATTCAATATCGAAGCTCGCGACGAGCTCAAAAAAGGCGTTGACGCTCTTGCCGACGCTGTGAAAGTAACCCTCGGCCCCAAAGGCCGCAACGTGATTATCTCGCGTCAGTTCGGCGCTCCCCACATCACCAAAGACGGTGTGACAGTTGCCCGCGAGGTAGAACTCGAAGACGAATTCCAGAACATGGGCGCACAGCTCGTGAAGGAAGTTGCCTCAAAGACCGGCGACGACGCAGGCGACGGCACAACCACCGCCACCGTGCTCGCACAGGCTATCGTGGCAGTCGGCCTCAAGAACGTTACCGCCGGTGCCAACCCCATGGACCTCAAACGCGGTATCGACAAAGCCGTGGCTGAGGTTGTGGCAGGTATCCGCGAAATGAGCGAGGAAGTCGGCGACGACTTCAAGAAAATCGAAGACGTGGCCCGTATCTCTGCCAACAACGACGAGACCATCGGCCGCCTCATCGCCGAGGCCATGCAGAAAGTGAAGAAAGAAGGCGTTATCACCGTCGACGAGGCCAAAGGCACCGAGACCAACATAGAGGTTGTAGAAGGCATGCAGTTCGACCGCGGTTTCATCTCGCCCTACTTCATCACCGACACCGAGAAGATGGAGTGCGTCTACGACAACCCCTTCATCCTTCTCTACGACAAGAAAATCTCTAACCTCAAGGATATTCTTCCCATCCTCGAAGGCACAGCCCAGAGCGGCCGCGGCCTCCTCATCATCGCTGAAGATGTCGATCAGGACGCCCTCGCCGGTCTCGTTGTCAACCGTCTCCGCGGCAGCCTCAAGGTCTGCGCCGTCAAAGCTCCCGGCTTCGGCGACCGCCGCAAGGAAATGCTCGAGGATATCGCCATCCTCACCGGCGGCACCGTTATCTCTGAAGACAAGGGCATGAGCCTCGCCACCGCTACCATGCAGGATCTTGGCCACGCCAACAACATCACTGTCAACAAAGAGAACACCACCATCGTAAACCGCGACACCAACAAAGAACTTCTCGACGCCCGCGTTGCCCAGATTAAGGCTCAGATCGAGCAGACCAAGAGCGACTACGACCGCGAGAAACTTCAGGAGCGTCTTGCCAAGCTCGCCGGCGGTGTTGCAGTGCTCCATGTAGGCGCACCCTCTGAGGTTGAGATGAAAGAGAAGAAAGACCGCGTAGACGACGCCCTCAGCGCAACCCGCGCAGCCATCGCCGAAGGTATCGTTCCCGGCGGCGGCGTGGCATATATCCGCTGCCTCGACCGTCTTGCCAACCTCAAAGGTGCCAACGACGACGAGCAGACCGGTATCGCCATCGTAGAGCGCGCTATCGAAGAGCCTCTCCGCCAGATTGCAAGCAACGCCGGTGTAGAAGGCGCTGTGGTAGTGCAGAAAGTGCGCGAGGCTTCGGGCGATTTCGGCTACAACGCCCGCACCGACACATACGAGCACCTCATGGCAGCCGGTGTCATCGACCCTGCCAAGGTTACCCGTGTGGCTCTTGAGAACGCTGCCTCTATCGCAGGCATGTTCCTCACCACCGAGTGTGTCATTGCCCAGAAGAAAGAAGACACTCCCGCAGCTCCCGCAGCCGGCATGGGTGGAATGGGCGGCATGATGTAAGCCACCGGTTTATTAGATACATAAAAAAGAATCACCTCCGCGGAGGTGATTCTTTTTTATGTATCACTGATTTAAAGCCTTTATAATCAGACACCGAGAACAATCGCCGGGTCGATGTTAAGTTCCTTTGAGATTCTTCGGCCAATCTTGATTGTCGGCTCACACTTTCCTGAAAGAAAGTCGCAGATACGCGACGGACTCACACCAATCTTTTTAGCGAGTGCGGCCTGAGAGAGCCCCAGTTCGTACATTCTCAGTTTGAGTACATCAATGAGAGAGGGCGCGCCGATTGGATAATGAACATCCTCGTATTCTTCCACAAGGCTCGAAAGGAGATATAGCTCAATGCTGTTGGGATCATTGTCGGGAGTATCGTCATTTACTTTCTTTAGCAGCTCTTCAATGCGCCCCATCGCCCAATTATATTGAGTCTCATTTTCTATTGTTGTTTTAATTGTTTCCATAACTTTCTATATTAGTGAGGCATCTGTTATTTTATCATATTCTGCATGGGTTCCAACGAACCTTATATAAACGTATCCGTGCTTGAATTGGATTACTACAATCAAGCGAAAATCATTTCCCTTGATGTTGAAAACATAGTGTTGGTTTCCTACACTGTCCACAGAATTGAATGTCGCTCTGATGTCGGGGAAGTTCATCTAATGGCTTTTGCGGGTTTTAGTGTACCACTCTTCCAATGCTTCTTTTGCATTAGGGTGTTTGGTGTAGAAATCGACCAATGTTTTTCTTTGCAACTATATTCATGATATCGGGGCTTAAATGTGTTGTAAAATTACGAATAAAATTTTGAATTGCAAAATTGCGCCACTGAATAATGTAATATAACTGCTTTAGATTTTGAAGTTGCCGGCGGGTTTGTCGGGCTTGCTTTTTGTAGAGTAAACCGCGCGCCTTGATATCTTGGTGAAATCTATTGCTCGCGATGGATGTTGCCGGTGATTTTTAAGATATAACTGCATGCTATTTGTTAATGTAATGAAAATAAATAAGATAACATTGATTTGTGAAAAATGTTAACTTCTGTCAGTTTGCTATTAACAATTTTATTAACATTAATTAGCATATCGTTGGGGTTGTTTTATAAGAATTAATGTAACTTTGCTGACGGATTGTTTATTTTATGGCAAAATGATACAGGCTTTCGGCTTTGATTGTTAAAAGGCTGTCTATTTATGATGTTTGATGACAAGATGGGATTGGGATGGCTTGAGTCTAAAATAATCAGTTTAAATAAAATTTAATAAACGATAACACAACTCAGATACACAACAAATGCTTATGAGAAACCATTACTCAACTCTTGCTTTTGCTATTGCTTTAGCGGTAGGGGGCGGTGTGTCGTATGCCGCACCTCAGCGCATTATCATTGACGACGAGAAGCCCTTGGAAATATATGCTCTCGGCGCCTCGTCGAAGGTCGGTGTCTATAAACTCAACCCTACTGATCTGTCGAATCCCACTATTCTGGCTCGTGGTACATGGGTACAATATACCGGCTCAGGAGTCGGTGGCGGCGGTACATTCCTTGACGCTGAGACCGTAGTAGGCGTGAAATACAACTATAGCCCTTATCCATTCGAGGCTACTGCTGCCGGAACGTAAGATGGACCTTGGGCGCACAGCTACTTCGCTGCAAGCTATTATATACCCGGAAATGTATATGATATGGCCTACGATGAGACCTCGGGCGATATCTATTGCTGGTATGACGTTAATTCATTCAATAAATGCCTCGGTAAATACGACCGCGCCTCGCATACCATTACCCGCGTAGGCTCAGCCCCGTCGACCGCCGTATACGCTATTGCTATCGACGCCGACGGCCAATTGTGGGGCGTCGGTACTTACGGTATGCTCTACAAGATTGACAAGACTACCGGTGTGGCTGAGGATGTTACAGGCGGCGCAGGCTCGCGTGCCCAGTTCCAGACCAATATGCCTATGTCGGCAGCCATTGACCCTGCTTCGGGCATTATGTATATAGTAGGACGCGCAGGCAGCTACGACACATACGCCTCGATGATGAAAGTAAATCTTTCAGACTACTCTGTAGAGAATCTCGGTGCTCTCGACGGCTATTTCAACTGCCTCTATATCGCCGGCTCTTCGATTGCCGACGGCGCACCCGCACCTGCAGAGAATCTTGCCGCCGCTTTCAACGGCACCAAGACCGTCGTCACCTTTACGGCTCCCTCTCAGACACATTCAGGAGGCAAACTCAGCGGTGAACTCGACTATACCATAACTGTTGATGGCGAGGAAGTAGCCACAGGTAATGTAAACGCCGGCGAAGAGGCGAGCAAAGAACTTGACCTTGCCGACGGCACGCACGAAATCACCGTAGTGCTCAGCAACGCAGCCGGCGCCGGTAAATCTGCCAAGACTTCGGTATTCTCGGGCTTCGACGTGCCCGGCAACATCTCCGGTCTTACTGCAACTGCCGAAGGCTCGAAAGTAAGCCTCGCATGGACTGCCCCCGAAGGCGTCAACGGCGGTATCCTCGACATGAGCAAGCTCCGCTACACCGTGACCCGCGGCAGCGATGAAGTGGCTTCGGCTCTTGAAGCGACATCTGCCGACGACGAAGTCAGCGGTAACGTGAAGCAATATACCTATACGGTGACCGTAGTCTATGACGGCGCTGCAGGTCAAAGCCAAAGTGTGACGGTAATGGCCGGCGCTCCCTACGATATCCCCTACGCCCTTGACCTCAACGGCATTGAGAGTTTCGGTGAAGCAGGTGTGACCGTGCTCGACCCGAACACCGGCAACAGAGCCGCCTCTCCTACATGGTCGCTTACCAAGGTCGGCGAAGAGAACTGCGCCGTGTCATTCAGCTCACTTTATTACAACCGCAGCGAATACCTCTTCCTGCCCCCGGCAAGCTACAAGGCTTCGGCCATCTATACTTTGACATTCAAAGTAGCCGCCAGCGGCACCAACGCCTATAATCTTAAGACGGCAAAACTGCGCGTGCTTATGGCTGCCGAGCCTACTTCAGATGAAGAAGCTCTCACAGATCTTTATACCAATCCGCTCGACGATACCAAGAATTATATCGAAGTGGCTGCCAAAGCCAATGAATACGATTGGGCTGACTGCAGCGTGGAATTCACTGTTGCTGAAGACGGCGTATACAGTGTAGGTATTGAAGACTTCGCCAATTTCTATGAAAATGACGCCACAGTGGCTGTCAAAGACCTTGCCATCAGTGTGCGCTATCCCACTCCGGCCAATGTAAGCGACTTTACCGCCACTCCTCAGGCCGGCAACAACCGCAACATCGACCTGAGCTTCAAACTCCCAGCCAACGACGCCGACGGCTTCCTGCTTTCGACACTCTCGAAGGTTGATATCTACCGTGGCTCTGAGCTGATCGCCACCCTTACTGAAGACCTCACCCCCGGCACCACTAAGACCTATACCGACGAGATGGCTCCTCGCGGCTACAGAAGCTACCATGTTGTGGCATTCAACGGCAACGCAGCCTCAGGTGCTGAATACGCTACTGTGATGAGCGGCTATCTCAACAACCTCATGATTACCTCAGTCTCCTTGTCGGAGTCAGTGATACCGGTCGACGGCGTGGGTGAACTTAAGGTGACGGTGAAGAACGACGGTTTCGAGCAGGTTCTCTACGGCTCTTACGATGTAGTGCTTCTCTGCGACGGTGAAGGCGCTGACTATCAGACCGGCTCGGCTGTAAAATCAGATCAGGAGACCGACTTCGTATTCGACATCTGGTGGACTCCCGAATCTCCTGCCAAGGCCACTTATAAAGCGGTGATTGTATTCGACGGCGATGAAAACAGCGCCGACGACAGCTCCGAGGAAGTAGAAGTTGAATTCGAACCCGCACCTACCGGAGTCACCGACATCGCAGCTGCCGGTGTAACCGTGAAAGCTGCAGCAGGCGTAATCACCGTAGCAGGTGCACAGGGCATGAATGTCAATGTATATGCTACCGACGGCACTCTCGTAGAGACTACAGCCTCAGCTTCTGCAAGCTACACCACCCGTGAGCTTCCCGCCGGCGTATATATCGTCGTTGCAGGCACACAGACATTCAAAGTAGCAATCTAAATCGAATAAGCTTAATATCTATCATATCTGCCGGGCGAGCAAGCCCGGCAGATAATATGTAACCAAACCTAATTTATGAAAAAAACTACTATCGCCGCATTGGCACTCGCCCTTCCAGCTCTTGGAGCGATGGCAGTGGTGCCTAAGGAAGAAGCGCCCGTAGCCGGGAAAGCCGCACCTGTGTTCAGCAAACAGCTCGCAGCATCCTTGTATGCCCCCCGCGCAGCTGCCGACAGCGAAAATAAAAACAGTTTCTTCGAGGGATTCGAAGGTCGCGACCCGGCTGCTTACGGCAACGTGGCTAACCGTTGGCTCCCCGCAGGCTGGTCGGAATTCAGCCGCAAGGATAATGCCCATGTAGGCAACAACGAGGCCAAATGGGACCTCACATGGCTCACTTTGAGCAATGAGACTACCGGCAGTATCCCCAGCCAGTTCGCTACCACAGCATACTCCGGCGATTGCTTCGCATTCATCATGTGCGATGTGATGTGGGCTGAGAAAGAAGGCCCCAACCTCGAACAGGATGAGTGGCTTGTGACTCCGGCTGTGACTCCCGCCGCTGAGGAGTGGTTCTATTTCAAACTGCAGTTCCGTCCCGGATGGTGTCTCTACAACCGCGAGACTGGCGATTTCACCGGCGAGAACAATCTTCTCGAGGTATACGCTACCGAAGGCGAGGGCACCTCTGAATCTGAATGGACACGTGTATGGAGCCTCAAGGATTATATCCTCGCAAACTATACCACTGCCGATCTGGTAACTGATATGACTTCTTATGACCACAACGGTTATGAGCCTATCTTCGTAAACGTATCGCAATATTTAGGCAAAGAGATCAAGCTGGCCTTCCGCTTTTTCGGCGTCAACGGCCAGGGTATGGCTCTTGATGATGTGGCTCTCGGTATTCCTATGCCCAAGCCCTCATATACCTTGCCCTCGGGCTTCTTCAAACAGCAGTCGCTCACCCCGACAATGGACGAAATCGACGGCGACTATCGCTTGCTGATTCCCTTCGGCGCCGAGGCTACATGGACCAACACTTCAGAAGATATCCTCACAAGCGAGTGGACTTACGCTACCGCCGACGGCTCTTCTGCCACTTCTGAGGCTAAACATCTCACCACCCCGGCCTACGCATTAGGTCAGAACTATGCCGCTCCCGTGCTTACCGGCCGTTTTGAGAGCCGCTCTGCCGACTATCAGACACCTTATTCGACTATGCAGGCCGGCGGTCGCCTCTACGGTAAAGGTAAACATGGCTACGAAGGCCCCCTCGGCGTGGCTCACTATGATTACCTTGACCCCACAGGCTCACTCGCAATCAGCTCTTCTACAATCGGTCTTCACGCCGACACCGACAACCAGTGGGAAATGCTTCTCGGCCGTCTTCCCGAAACCCTTGATGTGCTCGGCATGGGTTGCCTCTATCCTGCCACAGATGTTCCCTACGGCTTCGACTATGTAGACGTTACTGCCAAAGTGATGGGCGATGAGAACGGTAAGCTTTCTGAAGAGACTGCATTTGCCGTTACAGTCTTCCGCCTGCCTGATAATGAATATGAAGAGATTGCCACAATCCTCGGTCAGGGCGTGCTTACCGGTGCCGATATCAACGCCTCTGACGTTATAGAGGTGGGTAATTATAAGAACCTCCGCTTCATGCTCGACGTTCCTGTTACTGCCGAAGGCGATCTTCTGGTGCTGGTCACCTCTCTCAACCTCGGTGCTGATGAAGATGGTATCGTAATTCCCTACATGAAGTCGAAAGACGACAAGATCTACGGTAACTCAGTAGTATATATGATGGTATACGAGAGCGAGGAGAACGGCGGTATCTACGATACTTTCTATAACCTCAACGCATATCCTTTCTCAGAAGGTCATTTCGCAGGTCTTCTCATGACTCTCGGCGCAAGCTATTCTTACATGGAGGCTGTCAACGGTGCCGACGCTGATGTCGTGATACCTTACACCGGCGGCACACATACTCTCGACGTGCGCGCAATGTATGCTCCCGAGTCTTGGGCTGTAACCGCCAATGGCGTTACCAAAGCCGACTGGATTTCCCATGCAGCCGAAGCCAAGGCCGGCGAGACCGATGTCTACACCACAACCCTTACATTTGCTGAGAACACATCTGTAGAGCCCCGCGATACTGATGTATACGTTGCTCAGGCAGGTTCGCGCGTGAAACTGCACGTAGTGCAGGAAGGCGCTCCCTCAGGTGTGGCTTCTGTTGCCGCTGCCGATGTCACCATCCGCGTAGAAGGCGGTGACATCGTTGTGACCGGTGCTCAGGGTACAGCCGAGGTTTACAATGCCGCAGGTGCATTGGTTGCTTCTGCCCTTGTCGACGGCCGTACTGTTATCCCGGCTTCTCATCTGGCCAAGGGTGTCTACATCGTACGAGCAGGCGAAGTAAGCGCCAAGATTGTTAAATAATAGCAATGACTTTAGATTAGTGTGATATATCAAGCCCTCGGCAGAGACAGCAGAGTCTTTGCCGGGGGTATTTTTATCTAAAAATCAGGAAAGATGAACTATAAGATGATAGCCGCCGCCTTTGCCATGGCTGCCTCGGCAGTTACCGGCGCGTCGGCCTACGATTTCGTGCAGGGCGGTGTTTACTATAACATATTGTCGAACACGTCAACCCGCAAGACTGTGGCTCTTACCTACTTCACCACCAATCCCGACGCCAGCGGCTACGTGAGCACCTACCGCGGTGATGTGGTGATACCCGCTCAGGTCAGCTACAATCTGCAGACATTCAATGTCACTCAGGTAAGCGACCTTGCCATGTTCAACAATCAGGGCCTCTACAGCCTTGTTCTCCCCGAGGGCGTCAGCTCCATCGGCAGTCAGGCTTTCAGCCACTGCTACTCACTCTATGATATCTCGCTGCCCTCTACTGTATTCCGTATCGCCGACTACGCTTTCGAATATTGCGAGGACCTCACCTCAATCACTCTCCCTGCCGCTTTGGGCGATATGGGCGACGGCGTATTCCAGCAGTGCTTTGGCCTTGCTGAAATCAATGTCGATGAGGCCAACAGTGAATATGTGTCGATAGATGGCGTGCTCTACAGCGGAAAGGGTAGTGCTGCCGGCTTGTATATGCTCGCTTATCCGGGTGGAAAACGTGCTAAGTCATTTGTCATGCCCGACAATGTCTACGAAATCGACAGCTATGCTCTGAGCGCCAACCTCAATCTGGAGAGCATAACTCTCAGCCCGGCCCTTTCGCGCATACCCTCATTCACTTTCTCTGAGTGCGAGTCGCTCGCTGAAATCAATGTGGCCGAGGGCAATAAGAATTTCAAAGGTGTTGACGGTGTGCTTTTCAATGCCGACGGCACTCTCTTGGTGCAGTATCCCGTAGCTCGCGAGGGCATTGAATATGAAGTACCCGAAGGCGTTGAGACTATCGGCGACGCTTCTTTCAATCAGGCATATTTCCTCACCGACCTCGTTTTCCCCTCGACTCTCAAACTCGTTGAGGAGCTGGCTTTCTATGGCGTGCGGAGCATTCGCAGCGTCACCTGTATGGCAACCGTACCCCCGAAAGGACTTGACTCTTCCCTGATTCAGATGGGTGGCATATTTGACTCGTCGGTCTACAAATATGGCGAGCTCTATGTCCCCGCTGAGGCCGTAGAGGCATACAAGGCCGATCCCGACTGGGGTCGCTTTGCCAAGATATATGCTATCGGTGAAGCAGGTATCGATGAAATCGAGGAGACTGCCGCTCCGGCTGAATACTTCGGTATTGACGGCCGCAAGGTAGAGAAACCTGCCGGTGGCCTCTACATCGTCCGCCGCGGCACTGCCGTAACCAAGGAATTGGTAAAATAAATTAAGCTTCGCTTGCGAAGCTTGAATAATACAAGCGCCTGCACCGGAGCAACTCCCGGCGCAGGCGCTTGCTTGTTTCTATTCCAAACTTATTTCAGCCTAAACCGTGCGAAGGGCTTGCAGCGGCTGTCGGGGCCTGCGAATACATCGAATTCTCCCGGCTCGGCTACATATTCGAGGTCGGCGTTGTAGAATTTGAGCGACTCCACCGTGATGGGGAAAGTGACAGTCTTGGACTCGCCGGGTTTGAGTGATATGCGCTCGAAGTGCTTGAGCTCCTTTACCGGGCGTGCTATCGACCCTACAAGGTCGCGGAGATAGAACTGCACGATTTCGTCGGCCTCGCGGCTGCCGGTGTTGCGCACAGTCACAGAGGCGAGGATACTTCCGTCGGCACTCATCTCCGACGCGGATATCATCGGGTCGGAGTATTCAAATTCGGTATAGCTCAGGCCATAGCCGAAGGGATAGAGTGCACCGTTCATCACATCGAGATAGTTCGATTGGTACTGCCAGAAAGTAGGGCGGTCATCCGGCACGGGGCGGCCTGTATTGAAGTGGGCATAATAGATGGGTATCTGGCCCTCGTTGCGCGGCATGGTTGCAGTGAGCTTGCCCGAGGGGGCGACGTCGCCGAATACCACATCGCAGATGGCATCGGCCGCCTCGCTGCCGCCAAACCATACATTGAGAATGGCCGGCACGTGCTCGCTCTCCCAAGTCAGCACCGTCGGGCGTCCGGCGAAATTGAGCATTACCACCGGCTTGCCTGTGGCGACCAGCGCTTCGAGGAGGCGCTGCTGGGTGTCGGGCAAGGTGAGCATGGAGCGGCTTGCCGATTCGCCGCTCGATTCGGAGGCCTCTCCCAAGGCCGCCACTATCACATCAGCCTGTTCTGCCGCTGCAAGGGCTTCGGCGAGCAACTCATCTTCGCTGCGCGGGTCGCGCATGGTGCGGCCGAATACGGCGCCCTCCTCGCGCTTTGGGTCGGCATATAGATTCGAGCCCTTGGCCACGAGAATCTCGGCCTTGTCGCCTACAGCGTCGCGGAAGCCGTCGGCCAAGGTTTTCATTGACTTGTAGTTGGCGAAGAAAGCCCATGTGCCGGTGAGGTTCTGCGCGCTGTTGACAAGCGGGCCGATAAGCGCAATCTTGCCTTGCTTCTTCAAGGGCAACAGATTGTTGTCGTTTTTGAGCAGCACGAAAGTCTCGGCGGCTATGCGGCGTGCCTCGGCGCGGTTGGCAGGGGTGTAGATATCCGTTTTCTCGCGGGCGACATCGTTATATTTATAAGGATTGTCAAAGAGCCCCAACTTGTATTTGGCTTCAAGGATAAGGCGCACGCAGCGGTCAAGGCGCTCTGTTGAGATAGCTCCGCTTTCTACGGCTGTCTTCATGTTGGCGAGGAAATCCTTGGTCACCATCGCCATGTCGGTGCCGGCGTTTATCGCTCTTGGAAGGTTTTCCGACATATCGCCCACGCCGTGTACGGCCATTTCATCAATCGATGAATAGTCGGTGACAACGAAGCCGTCGAATCCCCATTCTTTACGCAGCACGTCGGTGAGCAGCCACTTGTTGGCCGTAGCCGGCACTCCTTCGACGAGGTTGAACGACGACATGAAGCTGCCCACGCCCTCGTCAACAGTAGCCTGATAGGGCAGGAAATAATCATTATACATGCGTTGGCGGCTCATGTCTACGGTATTGTAGTCGCGTCCGGCCTCTACTGCACCGTAGAGGGCGAAGTGCTTCGTGCAGGCCATGATTTCATCCTTGGCCTCCATATTCTTGCCCTGATATCCGCGCACCATCGCCTTTGCCACCTGAGCACCCAGATATGGGTCTTCACCGGCACCCTCGGCCATGCGCCCCCAGCGGGGGTCGCGGCTGATGTCTACCATCGGAGAGAAAGTCCAGCATATACCTGCGGCCGAGGCCTCCGAGGCGGCAATCCGTGCCGAGCGCTCGATGGCGTCCATATCCCATGAGCACGACATCGCAAGAGGAATCGGGAAAATAGTCTCGTAGCCATGGATTACGTCCATGCCGATGAGCAGCGGTATGCCGAGGCGGCTTTGCTCCACCGCCGTCTTCTGCAGGGCGAGAATCTTTTCGGCACCCTTGACGTTGAACGTACCGCCGATTTCGCCTTTGGCAGCCGCGGCTCCTATGCGGCTCTTCATCGGTTGGCCGGTGATGATATCGTCGCCGCCGGGCAGGTTGAGCTGGCCGATTTTCTCTTCAAGAGTCATCTGCGAGAGCAGGCTGTCGATAAATTTATCCATACGTGCTTGGCCCGAGGCCGAAGCTCCCAGCGCCATGAGGGCGCCGCAGAGCAGTGATATGTGTCGTTTCATGGTCTGAGATTGGTTAGATGTGCTTTTATGGCGGGGGAGGGGGCTATGCTGTCGGCCTTGATGAGCAGACTCTTTGCCTCGTCGCAGTCTCCCAGCAGCGACGCGAGCGCTATCATGGCCGGTGCGTAGCCGGGGTCGGCAGCGAGAGCCTGACGCCATGTTGCCTCGGCTTGGTCGCGGCTGCCGCAGTAGAGCAGTCCCCATGCGAGAGCGTCGAGATACTCGGGCGAGTCGGAGCGGCCTGCGAGCAGGATATTGGCATAGCTCACCATCTTTTCGCCGTCTCTCCGCCGGATATAGAAGTCGAGAAGACGTGCGGCCACAGGGCGCCGCAGATATGGCATGGCCGAGGCGATGTCTTCAAGGATAGCGGGGTAGAGTGCATAGCCCTCCGCTTGGCGCAGCGAGCATTGGAGGCTGTCGGTCAAGGCTCCGAAAGGCACGCCCGCTCCGAGTGCCCGCTCTACCGCCTTTGGCACTGCCGCTGAATCGCCGCGCATGGCGGCTGCTCCTATCAGACGGGCATGGGCGCCGGTGTCTGTAGGGTCGGCGTCGGTGACCAAGCCGGCAAGAGCCTGCGCCGACGCCCACTCACCGGCGGCAAAAGCGCGGAGCGCGCGGCGCTCAAGAGCCTCGGGCTCGGCTGCGAAGGCTGACACCGTCAGCAAAAGAGATGATATGATGATGTGGAATCGCATTATTGTCAAATTTCTGCGAAGATAATAATTTATAGTGTCAAAAGCAAATAAGCGCGGCGGGATAAAATAAATTTGCTGAATTGAGAAATTGTTTGTAACTTTGCAATGCTTTATAAGTCGTTTGCCATATCCTTAGACCTATTAATTATTTACGCATTCCCCAAAAAAGATCTAAGTCAAGGCAATAAACGGCACGGCATGTCAACGTCGCGACGACAGTCGATAGCCCTGTCAACAAGGCTTTTAAAGAAATAAGTAAGTATGATATAATCTCTATGCACATGAGTCTGTAAAGCGACTCCTTGAATCACAAAACATGCCTTTTGGCTTAGGTCCTGACGCGTTGCTGAAACGGGAAAGGGCTTTTTTTTGCCCCTTGCCGCTACAGACTTGCAAACATTAAATTTTTTAGGTAACTTTGTCGGATATCTATATTCGCATGCGATGGATTTTAAATTGAAATACATATTGGCAGGCTTTGCGTTGATGGTTGCTGTGGTTGCGTCCGCCGCTACCGCCGGACGCACATCGGAGTTGCGCGACAGCCTCGAGCGCGTGTTGCCGCAGCAGACTGCCGCCGAAGACCAAATAAACACACTTTATAATATATACGACCTGAGCACTCGGCAGGAAGACCGCGTGAGCGCGTTGAGGCGGCTTTATGCCGTGGCCGACTCCTACGACCGCGCCAACGTGCAGTTCGACGTGCTCACTCATCTTGCCAATCTTCTGCGCGACAATATGCAGGCGCTCGAGGCCATCAAGGCTGAGCTCGACAAGTTTGTGGACTCCGACCGCCAGCGCGAGGTGAAGCTCTTTGTGGATATGTCGATTGTAGACCTCGAACTGAAGGATAATGAAGACGACGACAGCCGCCTCGAGAGTCTCTTCAAGCGCGAGAACTTCAGCACACCCACCGACCCCTACGACCATGCCCTGATGTTGTTTACCCTCTGCTCTATACTCTCAAAGTCGACAAGCGGCGAGCTCCTCGAGCAATATATGAACCGTCTTGAAGAGGTGATCGAGAAGTTGCCTCTGCCCTCCGGCTCGGTGCGCAACTTCATCTATACGCGTGCGGCGCCGGTATTCACCAACAATCATAACTACCGTAAGGCTGTGGAGATTGATAAGAAACTCATAAATGTAATCGACTCTCTGAGCACATCTTACTATCATCAGGGCCGCCCCTACCGTAAACTCAATACATCACGTTTTACATGCTACCGTCGTCTGCTGGCGAATTATCAGGGACTTACCCGTCAGGAAGTAGAGAGCATTTACGCAAAGATTCAGGATCTTGCCGCCGAAGATTCGCGCATAGCCTCTGATATAGTCAATGTAGAGCGCACGAATATCTTCTATAGCCTCGCCACCGGCCGCTATGATGAGGCCATCGCCATTATCAAACGGCAGATCGACAATCCGGCCAATAAGGCTTACCGCTTCTATTTCCTGTCGGCGCTCGTTGAGGCCGCCGAGAAAGTGGGCGACAAGCCGACTCTGCTCGAAGCCTCGATTGAGCTCAACAAGTTGCTGCGCGACGAGATTGAGCGCCGGGCTCTCGAGCGCTACCGCGAGCTTGAGATTATCTATGATGTCAATACCCTCAAGGAAGCCAATGCTGCCGCGGCCTCGGCACACGAGGAGTCTAAGATACGCACCGAGCGCATTTTTGCGATTTTTCTGGGGGCGGCAGTTGTTGTGTTGATCATACTCCTTGTAATGCTCGTGCGGAGCAACCGCAAGAAGAGTATGCTTGCAAAGCACCAGCAACGCACTTCCGAACGCCTGCGCCGCGAGCGCAACGAGCTCAAACTCGCGCAGGAAGAGCTTATCACTGCCCGCGACAAGGCTAAAGGCGCCGATAAACTGAAGACAGACTTCATCAACAACATGAGCCATGAGGTGCGCACACCCCTTGCTGCGATTGTGGAATACTCTAAGGTGATTGTCGACTGTGTGCCCGAGGAAAAGAACGGATATCTGCAGCGCTTCGCCAATATCATCGAGCTCAACGCCAAGCTCATCATGACCCTGCTCAACGATGTACTCGACATAGCCTCGCTCGAGCACAACAACATGTCGCTCGACTGCAAACCCGTCGGGGTATATGACATGTGCATATTTGCCCTCGATAATCTCTTTGAGAAAGAGGGCTTTACAAGCAAGGGTGTAGAGGTGCTTTTCAACACAGCCAAGCAGACCGACATGATAGTGGAGACCGACCGTCAGCGCGTGGCTCAGGTGCTGATGAATCTGCTCAACAACGCCGACAAATTCACCGAAAAAGGCCGTATAACGCTGAACTTCAAATACGACGATATCCGCGAGATACTGACATTCTATGTAGAAGACACCGGTATCGGCGTGCCGCGCGGGCAGGCAGAGAACATATTCTCGCGCTTCCGCAAGCTCGACAACACCGCTCCCGGCTGCGGCCTCGGCCTCTATATATCGCGCCTGCTGGCCAAACTTCTCGGAGGCGAGGTCAAACTCGACACCGACTACCGCGGCGGCGCCCGCTTCATATTCTCAATCCCCGCCAAGGTCTGACAATGCGCTTGGGGAGGATTGGAATATTCTTTGTCGGGGTGGCGCTGATGGTGGCGGCTGCGGCGTGCAGCTCTACCAAGCATGTGCCGCAGGGCCAATATCTGCTCGACAAAGTGAAGGTGGAGGTCGACGACCGCGGCGATGTCAAGGAGACGGAGCTCTATAACTTCCTGCGCCAGACGCCAAACCACCGTGTGCTCGGCTTCGCCAAGCTGCAGCTTGCCACCTACAGCCTCTCGGGCCGCGACAGCACAAAATGGTATAACCGATGGCTGCGCAGGGTAGGGCAGGCGCCGGTGATCTACGACCACTCGCTCACCGAGGCCTCATGCCGCCAGTTGCGCCTCGCCCTTGTCAACAGCGGCTATCTCGACGCCCGCGTCGAGGCCGACACCGTGAGCCACGGAGCCCGCATGGACGTAGACTACCATATCATCGCCGGCGAGCCTCACCGCATTGCAGCCCTCGACTATAATATCTCCGACAAGGCCGTGCGACATCTTGTGATGGCCGACACTGCCGCCGGGCTCATACACCCCGGCATGTTGCTCGACCGCAATGCCCTCGATGAGGAGCGCGGACGCATTACCCAACTGCTACGCAATGCCGGCTATTACGATTTCAACCGCGAGTATATCAACTATACCGCCGACACCATCGCCGGCAGCAAGCTCGTGGGGCTCACCCTCAACCTGCATACACCGGCCGACAAGCCCGGCGGGCACACGGCACTCGCCTCGCTTGCCGACAGCCTCGGGCTCAGCGCCGCGCGCCATCACCGATATGATGTGCGCAATGTCACTTTCATGCTCGCCGACCCCGAGACTGCGGCGCGGCTCGACACTGTCGACTACAACGGCATAAAGTTTGTATATGGCGCTGACCGCTATATACGCCCCAAGGTGCTCGACGAGATGTGCCTGCTACAGCCGGGCAAGGCATACAGCGCCACCGATGTGGAGCGCACCTACGAGGCTCTGGGGCGCCTCGCCATCATACGCTACATCAATATAGACATGACACCCGCCGGAGCCATCGGCGACACCGGTTTGCTCGACGCCACCATACATCTTGCCCGCAACAAAAAGATGACAGCCTCGGTAGAGCTCGAAGGCACCAACTCCGAGGGTGACTTCGGCTTCGGCCTCGGCCTCACCTACCAGCACCGCAACCTCGCCCACGGCTCCGAAATGCTCACCACCAAGCTGCGAGGCTCATACGAGAGCCTCTCGGGCAACTTGGACGGCCTCATCAACAACCGCTATACCGAGTTTGCCGGCGAGGTCGGTGTCACGCTGCCGCGCTTCGAGTGCCCCTTCCTGTCGAAGTCGTTCAAGCAGAAGCGCCTTGCCTCTACCGAATTTTCTTTCTCTGCCAACTATCAGGAGCGCCCCGAGTACACACGTATTATCCTCGGCACGGCATGGAAATGGCAATGGCAGCAGCAGCGCGCCGACTATCTGCGCCGCCAGACCTACGACCTCATCGACATCAACTATGTGCGCCTGCCGCGCTCTACCATCAACTTCATCGACGAGATAGCACCCACCAACCCTCTGCTGCGCTACAGCTACGAAGACCATTTCATCATGCGCATGGGCTACACATTCTCGCGCACCAACCGCCGCATGCCCTCGGCTACGGTCAATGCCCGCGCCGTGCAGCCATACGTCACAAGTCTGCGCCTGTCGGTGGAGATGGCCGGCAACCTGCTCTACGGTATCTCGAATATGATACGCCAGAAGAAGACCGACGGCGTATACAAAATCTTCGGCATACAGTATGCCCAATATGTAAAGGGTGAGGTTGACTATACTTATACGCGCAATTTCAACACCCGCAGCTCCCTCGCCCTCCACGGCGGCTTCGGCATAGCCTACCCCTACGGCAACTCAAGCATGGTGCCATTTGAGAAGCGCTTCTATGCCGGCGGCGCCAACGGCGTGCGCGGTTGGGGCGTGCGCACCCTCGGCCCGGGCGCCTACGACGCCAAGAACTCCGTCACCGACTTCATCAACCAGTGCGGCGATATCCGCCTCGACCTCAGCATTGAATACCGCGCCAAGCTCTTCTGGGTGCTCGAAGGCGCGCTCTTCCTTGACGCCGGCAATATATGGACCATAAAAGACTATCCCAACCAGCCCGGCGGTCAGTTCAAGTTCGACAAATTCTACAAGCAGATAGCCGCGGCCTACGGCCTTGGCGTGCGCCTCGACTTCACCTACTTCCTGCTGCGCCTCGACCTCGGCTTCAAGGCATACAACCCGGCCATGAATCAGGAGCGCTGGCCGCTGATACATCCACGCTGGGGCCGCGACGCCAACTTCCACTTCGCCGTGGGCTACCCATTCTGATACCCGTTTGACTATGAAATCATATATCATCTTCGACCTTGACGGTACACTTCTCAACACTATCGACGACCTTGCCGCCGCCACCAACCATGCCCTCAAGACCATGGGCTTCCCCCCTCACGGCCTGTGGGTATACCCCAACATGGTGGGCAACGGCGTGCGCAAGCTCATTGAGCGCGCCCTCCCCGACGACCAGCGCTCCGAGAAGACCATCAACGACGCCCTCGCCCATTTCAAGGAATACTACGATGGCCATTGCTGCGACGCCACGCAGCCCTATCCCGGTATCCCCGAGTTGATTGCCGACCTCACCGCCCGAGGCCTCAACCTCGCCGTGACATCCAATAAATATGAAGAGGCTGTCACCCGCATTATCGCCCATTACTTCCCCGACGCCAATTTCCGCGCCATCCTCGGCAATGTCGACGGCATGCCGCGCAAGCCCGACCCCTCGATAGTGTTCAAAGCCCTCTCTATGTGCCCCACGCCCAAGGCCGAAGTGCTCTATGTGGGCGACTCGGGGGTGGATATGGAGACGGCGCGCCGCGCCTGCGTGGAGTCGTGCGGAGTGTCATGGGGTTTCCGCCCCATCGTAGAGCTTCAGAAAGCATACGCCGACCATATAATATCAACTCCGGCGCAGATTCTCGACCTTATCGACAAATAATTGCGTCATCGCGCAAGTAAAAGTGTTAAAATTTGAGCCAAAAGTAATTTTTATGCCAAAAAGTTTTGCACTTTGCAAAAAAGCGTATAACTTTGCCACGTCAAGCACCCGGTATTGAGTGCGGTTTTCTTATTCTCCTCCCCCTCAGAGCTTAAACGAATCTATCAATAAACCAAATTTAGATAATATGAAAAAACTCTACACATTGCTACTGGCCGCCGCTGTGACCCTCTCTGCCGCAGCCGCAGCGCCTTTGCAGTCGTTGCGTCAAGCAACTGCTCCTGTGAATCCTGTTCAGTTCAAGGAATATAACACAAAGGCAAATGCTACCATCGATGTTGAGAAACTTAGCTCAACCTTAGCTAAAGCGGAAGCCGAGGTAAGCTCACGTGCCGTTGAATATCCTTCATTCGACCGCAAGTATATGTTGCTCTCTACACAGACTCCTGAAGCCACAGTAGTAGATGCTGCTCCTTGTCATCTCTATGAGGACCCCGACGCACCCGGCGCAGGACTCTTCTATCTTGAGAATTTCATCATGCAGAACACTAATAAAATTGAGTGCACATTTGATCCTCAGGATGTGCAAGGAACAACTTACATGTTCCTCACTATACCTTCCGGTACAGTTCTGTTCTCGCAAAATGGAATGGATTATAAATTACGTTTTCTCGCTTATGACAGCGAAGGAAATCCCGGCTTATATACTGATGATATAGAGTTTGTACTCTTCCCCAACGGCCAACTTGTTTATCCCTACGAAAATTGTGGTATCGCATATATCACAGATAATAATTATGGATCTTGGATTTGCGATCCCACTATGGTAGAGATTAACGGCTCTTATAAGTCAGAGGATATGTCTGATTATAATGCTTCAACGGGCCAGGCTACCTATTCTACATTTGAGTGTGATGTATACGGTGAGTATTCTTCTGAATATGGTATGTTGCTGATTGCGAACTTCGACGGTTATGGTTCGACAATATCAGGTGTCGTGGATCTTGATGCCAAGACTGTTTCTGTACCTTCTCAGTATATCACCTCATTCAGACCTTATCAGACTGAACAGATTTGGGCTGATGCTCATATCGCAGGCCTAAGTTCTTCAGCAACAACTCTCGATCCTATGTTGTTGGAACTTGCCTCAGTAGATGGTAAGACAAAGGTTACAGGTGAGGGCGCTCTCTTGGTCGTTCCCGCAAATGAAGAGCTTAATGCGCTGTATCCTAATGACGGATGGAACAAATTGCAGCTTTTCAGTGATCTCTATGATATCGAGATTACCCTCGACTTTGAGATTCCCGGGCTTGCTTCAAGTGGTATCGAAGAGACTGTTGTCAGCGACGAAAACGCTCCCGTTGTTTACTACAACCTTCAGGGTGTTCGCGTAGAGAATCCTTCTAACGGCCTCTACATCAAACGTCAGGGCAACAAAGCCACCAAGGTCCTCGTGAAATAATCACTTTCACAATTACATACAAGAGCCGCTCCCGCCCAGCAGGAGCGGCTCTTTCTGTATAATCCCGCCGCGCGTTGATGATTTTTTGATATGCTCACGCGCCTCGGCGCGTCGCAAGAGGCTTGGCGGGCCTGTCATTTTTTTTTTTGCGGCATTGCGGATTTTTGACTAATTTTGCGCACAAATAACCAACTATAATTCAACATTATGACTTATCGCAGTCTGACAGAAACAGAAATATCGGCTCTTAAAGCCAACGGGTGCGACGGCAACTGGGCCGGCGTCAGTGTGGCAGAGGGCTTTGACCCCTCGCGTCTTCACAATGTAGTATTTTCGGGCGAAGTGCGCCTTGGCCTCGCCGACGGTGTGCTTCATCTGCCCTGCGGCATAGAGCGCCGCCACGGTATCAGCAATGCCACTCTCCACAACGTGAGCGTAGGCAACGGCGTGTATATCAACAATATCGCCAATTATATAGCCAACTACGACATCGCCGACGGTGCGGTGATTGAGAATGTAGACTGCATAGAGGGCACACTCAAGAGCACATTCGGCATAGGCACTGAAGTGTCGGTGCTCAACGAGACCGGTGGCCGCGAAGTGCCCATCTACGAGCGCATGTCGGCCCAGACAGCCTACCTCATCGCCATGTACCGCAACCGCCGCAGCATGATAGAGCGCCTTGTGACCATGATAAAAGTCCATGCAGGCACATTCTATGGCCGCCGTGGACGCATAGGTGCTTCGGCAGTGGTGCTCAACAGCGGCACCATCACCGACGTCAACATCGGCGACTATGCCCATGTCAACGGTGCCACCCGCCTTGCCGACGGCACCATGACCTCATCGAAGAGCGACCCCGTCAAGGTCGGTCGGGCAGTCATTGCCGAAGGCTTTGTATTCGCTGCCGGCGCGCGTGTCGACGACGGCGCTGTCATCCATCACTGCTTCATCGGTCAGGCCACACATCTCACCCACCTCTTCTCGGCGCACGACTCGCTCTTCTTCTCCAACTGCGCATGCGAGAACGGCGAGGCTGCCGCTATCTTCGCCGGCCCCTATACGGTGACCATGCACAAGTCAAGCCTCTTGATCGCCGGCATGTTCTCCTTCCTCAACGCCGGCTCGGGCTCAAACCAGAGCAACCACATGTATAAGCTCGGCCCGATACATCAGGGTGTGGTAGAGCGCGGCTCCAAGACAACGAGCGACTCATATATCCTGTGGCCGGCCAAAATCGGAGCGTTCTCGCTCGTGATGGGCCGCCATGTCAACCACCCCGACACCTCGCGCCTGCCCTTCTCATATCTTATCGAGAACCGCGGCGAGTCGTTCCTCGTGCCGGGTATCAACATCCGCAGCGTAGGCACCATCCGCGACGCCCAGAAGTGGCCGCGCCGCGACAAGCGCAAGACTCCCGCGCGCCTCGACAATATCAACTTCAACCTCCTGAGCCCCTACACCGCCGGCAAAATGCTCGACGGCATAGACCTGCTCAACCAGCTCGAGCGCACCGCCGGCCTCACCGCCGAGCGCTTCGCTTTCCAGACCATGACCATCGACGCCCACGCCCTCCGCAAAGGCCGCAAGCTCTATGGCATGGCTCTCGACAAATTCATGGGCAACACGGTGATCAGCCGCCTCGGCCTCGATCCCATCGCCGATGAAGCCGAGCTTACACGCCGCCTCACCCCCACGGCCAAAGCCGGAGCAGGGCAGTGGGTCGATGTCTGCGGCCTCTTCGCCCCCAAGAGCGAGGTCGACGCCATCTGCGACGAAATCACCGACGGCACACTCGACAGCGTCGACGCCATCGAGGCCCGCTGGAAAGAACTCCATGCGCAGTACTACGATATGGAGTGGACATGGGTGGCCGACATCATGGAGTCATGGTATGGCAAACCCGTCGAAGCTCTCACCCGCGACGATATCCGCACCATCATAGAGCGCTGGCTCAAGAGCGTTACGGCACTCAACGACATGCTCCTCGACGACGCCCGCAAGGAATACAGCCTTAAGTCGCGCACCGGTTTCGGTATCGACGACCCGGCTATGAGCGCCGATGACGACTTCACCAGCGTCCGCGGCAGCTACGAGGCCGATCCCTTCGTGGCCATGGTAAACGAGCACACAGCCAAGAAGACCGCCCTCGCCGGCCGCGCCCTCGCCCAGCTGGGCTGAGAAAGGTTGGTGGGCTGTGGGTGGTAGATTGGTAAAACCAATTCGCTGCCCACCACCGACCGCCCACCCCAACCCACAACCTCGTGCACAGATGTAAAGGCGTCCGCAGGAGGCCGATTTTTCAGTAGCCGCTTATACCGGAGCGCAGCGGAGGTATATGCGGTTAAGAAAATATCCATTTATTTAGGGCGTTCGCAGAACGCCGGTTTACTGCGAATTATCCGTAAATCGGCCTCCTGCGGACGCCTTTCCCATTTGCAACAACTCTGACCGCATACACCTACGCTGCGCTACGGTGTAAGCGGCTACTTGTAAATCCGCGTTCTGCGAACGCGCGTTTACGGCCACAAAAGCTATTGATTTTTTGCGCGATAATTACTAACTTTGCCTTGTCAAAGAATGTAATTATGCGCAAAAATTTTTTACTACCCCTGATAATCCTCCTCTCTGCCTGCGGGCACCATCAAGCAAGTGAAGAACACGACCATGCTAATGAGGGACATAATCATGACGCCGAGACCGCTGCCGCCCACGGTGCCGAAGGCGAGATTGTGCTCCATAGCGAAGTGGCCGCTCAATTCGGAGTGGAGATTGACACCGTCGGCCGCGGCGACTTTTCTACGGCTCTGCGTGCGTCGGGAATGGTAATCACCGCCAATAGCGCCGACGCCGTTGTGTCGGCTCCGACAGCGGGTATAGTGCGCATAGCTCCGGGCATAGAGCTCGGCAAAGACCTCTCCCGCGGCAGTGTGGTAGCCACTATCGACGCCTCGGGTATGAGCGGCGGCGACGCCAATGCCGCAGCACGCGCCGCCCTCGAAGCCGCCAAGACCGAATACGAGCGCATGGAATCGCTCTATGCCGACCGCCTCGCCACCATCGGCGAGCGCAATGCCGCCCTCGCCGCTTACAATCAGGCCAAGGCAGCCTACAGCCCCTCGGCCTCTGCCGGACGCGCCACATCGCCTATCGCCGGCACTCTGACCTCGCTCGATGTGCGCCAAGGGCAATATGTCGACGCCGGACAGGTGATAGCCACCGTGGCCTCGGGCGGCGAGCAGACACTGCGTATCGACCTTCCCCAACGCTACAACGCCATGGCTTCGTCGCTCACCGACGCCGTCATCGCCATGCCCTACGACAATCAGACAATACGCCTGAGCGAAGTCGGCGGCCGACGTTTGAGCAAAGCGCCTGTAGCCGCAACCGGGGCTGCAGCCGCTTTCGTGCCTGTCTATTTCTCTGCCGGCAACGCCCGTGGCCTTGTCGCCGGCACCACTTTCACCGCCTATCTGCTCGGTTCGCCCCGCGCAGGGGTTGTAAGCGTGCCCGCCACCGCCATATCGGAGCAGCAAGGCAACTATTTTGTATATGAGCAGCTTGATGGTGAGTGCTATGCCAAGCGGCGTGTCGAAATCGGCGCCACCGACGGACGCCGTGTCGAAATCCTCTCAGGTATAGTCCCCGGCACACCCATCGTGGGCAAAGGTGTAACCACAGTGCGCCTCGCCGAGACAGGCAGCAACATTCCCGAAGGACATTCGCACAATCATTAATCGCCGCCGACTATGCTCAACAAGATCATACGTTTCTCGCTCGACAACCGGCTTACGGTGCTTATTGTCACCGCATTGGCCTTTATCGGCGGTTTGCTCGCGCTCATGCGCATGGAGATTGACATATTCCCCGACCTCAACGCTCCCACTGTCGTTGTGATGACCGAAGCTCCCGGTCTCGCTCCCGAAGAAGTGGAGAAGGTGGTGAGCTATCCGATAGAGACAGCCGTGAACGGAAGCACCGGCGTGCGCCGCGTGCGCTCCACTTCAACCACGGGCTTTTCTGTCGTGTGGGTTGAATTCGACTGGGGCACAGACATCTACACCGCCCGCCAGATAGTGAGCGAGCGCCTCGACGCCGCAGCCGAGAGCCTGCCCGAAGGCGTCGACAAGCCTGTCATGGGCCCGCAGTCGTCGATTCTCGGCGAGATAATGATTATCGGCCTGCGCTCCGACTCTACCTCGCTGCTCGAGCTTCGGCGCCTTGCCGAGACAGCCATCCGTCCGCGCCTGCTCGCGCTCGGCGGTGTGTCGCAGGTGTCGGTGATCGGTGGCGACGCACCCGAATATCAGATTAAGATAAACCCCGACAAAATGCGCCTCTTCGGCGTGAGCCTTGATGAAGTGTTGGCTGCCACCGACGGCTTCAACTCCAATGCCGGCGGCGGTGTGCTATATCAATACGGGAATGAATACATCGTCAAGGCCGATATCAACACCTCCGACTGCGAGGCTATGGCACAGGCAGTTGTGCGCTCCGACGCCGGCGGCACCGTCACGCTCGGCGACATTGCCTCGGTAGAACTTGGCGGACGCCTGCCGCGTATAGGTGTGGCAAGTGTGGAGGCCGAGCCGGCGGTGATAATCACCGTGACCAAGCAGCCCGGCACCGGCACCATACAGCTCACAGAAGAAATCGATGAGGCTCTTGCCTCGATGGGCGCGACGCTGCCGGCCGACGTGCGCGTCTCTACCGACATTTTCCGCCAGAGCGACTTTATCGACAACTCCATCAGCAATCTGCAGCGCAGTCTGCTCGAAGGCGCGCTCTTCGTGATAATAGTGCTCTTTTTCTTCCTCATGAACCTGCGCACCACGCTGATATCGGTAGTGGCGCTGCCGCTGTCGATAATAGTATCAGTATTGCTGCTCAATGCCATGGGCTACAGTATCAACACCATGAGCCTCGGCGGCATAGCGATAGCGATAGGTTGCCTTGTCGACGACGCCATTGTCGACGTCGAGAATGTATACAAGCGCCTGCGGCAGAATTCTCAATTGCCTCAGGGCGAGCGACTCTCGGTGCGCGACTGCGTATATCACGCCTCAGCCGAGGTGCGCATGCCCATCTTCAACTCCACCCTCATCATCACCGCAGCGTTCCTGCCACTCTTCTTCCTCACCGGTATGGAAGGACGCATGCTCATACCCCTCGGCGTGGCATTTATCGTGGCCTTGGCCGCCTCTACCATAGTGGCGCTCACACTCACCCCCGTGCTCTGCAGCTACTTGCTGGGCAATCAGGCGCAGAACGCCCGTCTGAGCCGTGAGCCGCGCATAACCCGCGCCATGAAAGCCGCCTACAGCCGCTCGCTCACTTGGATTCTCAGCCGCCGCACGGCAATGCTCTGCTGCGTCGGGGCGCTTTTTGTGGCTGCTTTGGTATGCTTCTTCACCCTTGGCCGCGGCTTCCTGCCCCGCTTCAACGAAGGCTCATTCACCATCAACGTATCCACCCTCCCCGGCATATCGCTTGACGAGAGCGACGCCATAGGCCGCCGCGCCGAAGAGATTATCCTCGCCACCCCCGAGGTGCGCACCGTCGCCCGCAAGACAGGCCGCGCCGAGCTCGACGAGCACTCATTGGGTGTGAATGTATCTGAAATCGAAGCACCTTACACCCTCGACGACCGCAGCCGCAGCGAGGTGGCCGCCGACCTGCGCCACCGTCTCGGCGAAATCCCCGGCGCGGTAGTGGAGATAGGCCAGCCCATTTCGCACCGTATAGACGCCATGCTCTCGGGTGCCCAGTCGCAGATAGCAATAAAGATTTTCGGCCCCGACCTCAATACCCTCTTCGCTATCGGGCGTCAGATAAAGGAAATAACATCAGAGGTCAATGGCACTGTCGATGTCAACATCGAGCAGCAGACCGAGCGTCCTCAGCTCCTTATCCGTCCGCGGCGCGATGTGCTCGCCATGCGCGGCATACGCCTCGGCGATTTCGGCAATGCCATCGAGACGGCTCTCAGCGGCAAAGTAGTGTCGCAAGTCTACCGCGACGGCTATGCCTACGATGTAGCCGTGATACTCGACGAGGCGCACCGCGCCACAATCGACGATATCGCAGCCCTGACTGTCGACAGCCCCGCCGGCAAGATTACTCTCGGCGAGTTGGCCGACATCAGCTCAACCACCGGCCCCAACACCGTCAACCGCGAGAATGTGGAGCGCCGCCTTCTTGTGTCTGCCAATGTTGAGGACCGCGACCTCCGCAGCACCGTCGACGAGATACGGCGCAGGGTAGAGGAGAGCGTTGACCTGCCGCAGGGCTACCATGTGGCCTACGGAGGTCAGTTCGAGAGCGAGCAGGCAGCCTCGCGCACACTTATGTGGACCTCGCTCGGTGCCTTGCTGATCATATTTATGCTTCTCTACGGCGAATTCAAATCCGTGGCCCAGTCGCTTGTGATACTTGTCAATATGCCCCTCGCACTTATCGGCGGCATATTCATGCTCGCTCTCTGCGGCGACGAGGTCAATATCCCGGCCATCATAGGCTTCATATCGCTCATGGGCATAAGCACGCGCAACGGCATGCTGCTTATGACGCGCTACAACCATCTCAAGGCTGAGGGCATGACACTTGCCGAGCGTATCTCCGCAGGCTCATCCGACCGTCTGCTGCCCATCGTCATGACCGCCCTCACATCGGCTCTCGCCCTTATACCCTTGGCGGTCAACGGCGACGCTCCCGGCAATGAGATACAGGCGCCGATGGCTATCGTGATTCTCGGCGGATTGCTGAGCTCCACGCTCCTCAATATCTATGTAGTTCCCGCTCTCTATCAGATTCTTAACCGGAAAGAAAAATCATGAAAAAGATATTATTGAGCTGCTTTGCCCTTGCTGTGGGTTTTGCCGCGTCGGCCACCGACCTTGACTCCCTGTGCTACGCGGCGGCTGCAAAAAACGCCGCCGTGCAGGCCAAGAATGTGCAATACCGTGCCGAGCGCTTCGAGGCCGCATACGATAATGCACTCTCCGGCCTTGAAGTCGATGTCGACTATAAATTCGCCCAAGAGGGCGAAAACCGCTGGGGGGTGGCCGTGGGGCAGAGTTTCGACTGGCCCGGAGTGTATGCCGCCCGCAACCGCTCGATGAAATACCGCGCCAAGGCCTACGAGCAACTTATCCGTCAGGATATAATCGACAAGGGCCTTGAGGTGAAACTTGCCGCCATAAGCTATGCCAAAGCCTCGATGAACCACAAGATATTGGGCGACGCACGCAACAACTTCAAAGAGTTGCTCGACAATCTTGACCGTGCGTTCAAGCGCGGCGAGACCACCATACTCGCCTACCGCAAGGCACAGCTGCAGATGATGCAGATCGACACCCAACTTGCCGAGGCTGAAAACGAGATATCGGCAGCCGAGGCCGTGCTTGAGACCTTCTACCCCGGCTGCTCGGATCAGTTCAAGGGCATACACTTCTCGGTGCCCGCCCTGCGTGCTGAAGATGAATATGCCTCGGCATTGGATAAGACTCCCGGAATGCTTGCCATTGCTGATCAGATTGAAGCCGGCCTCAATGATGTGTCGGTGGCGAGCCGCAGTGCTCTTCCCTCGTTTAAAGTATCGTATAATCATGACTATGAAGACGGCAAGCACTTCAACGGCTTCGGCATAGGCATAACTCTGCCCTCGTGGCAACCCCGCAAGGCAGTGAAAGCCGCTGAAGCACGATTTGCGGCTTATATTTACGAGGTCAGAAGCCTCAACATGCTGCAGCATGCGCAGATGCATGCTGACTATACAGAAGCCTTACGACTCTACAAGCGGATAGGCAGTCAGACCGACCTCCTTGCCGACGACTATCCCGGCTTGCTCAAGAAAGCCTACGAGGCCGGTATTCTCACAATTTTCGAATATCTCACCGAGTATAATTCATACCTCGACACTATCTCGGCGCACAACGACCTTGTAATGCGCTACATATCCCTCGAGGCACAGCTCTCCAAATATCTTGCACGATGACAGTTGATATATACAAGGCCGGATTCCGCGAGGCCTGGGACAGGGTAGTGTGCGAAAGCCGCAACGGCACATTCCTCCACCTGCGCGCCTATATGGACTATCATGCCGACCGCTTTGATGATATGTCGCTTGTGGCCCGCGACGGCGCGGGGCGCATTGTCGCATTGCTGCCGGCAAACCGCCGCGGCGATACACTCGAGAGTCACGGCGGCCTCACCTACGGGGGCTGGCTCATGAGGCCGCGCGCCGACATGCTTGCCATGATGAAGATATGGAGCGAGGCCACAGGCCTGCTGCGCCGCGAGGGTATAAGGCAGCTTGTCTACAAGCCGGTGCCGCATATCTATCATAAATATCCTGCCGAGGAAGATATCTATGCCCTCTGGCGTGCAGGCGGCGAAATCCGAAGTGTGCTTGCATCGAGTGTGATAGACCTCGCCTCGCCGCTTGGCTTCGATATGTCGGCGCGCCAGAGTGTGCGCAAGGCCGCCCGCGACGGCGTCACTGTGGGCCTTTCCGACCGATGGGATGATTTCTGGCAGGTTCTTGAAGAGCGCCTTGCCACTGCCCACGACGCCCGCCCGGTACACAGCCTCGACGAGATAAAACTCCTGCACAGCCGCTTCCCCGACAATATACGCCTCTTCACAGCCGAATACGATGGCGAGGTGGTGGCCGGCGCGGTAATCTATTATACCGACACCGTGGCCCACAGCCAATACACCGGCAGCACAGAGACCGGGCGGCGTCTGCGCTCATTGCCATTGCTCTACGACCATATCATCGGCAATCTGCCTGCCGGAGTGCGCTACTTCGATTTCGGCACAAGCAATGAAGACGGTGGCCGTGTGCTCAACGAAGGGCTAATCCGTCAGAAAGCCTCTTTCGGCGCCCGGGCCGTGGCTTATACTTCTTATCTCATCCAAATACCATGAAAAAATTACTGACCCTGCTTCTGATACTTACATCCGCCGCAGCCTCGGCCGTTGTCCGTGATATTCCACGCGATTCGATAATGATGAGCGACCCATGCATACTTGCCGACAGCGTCTCGGGCATGTACTATATGACCGGCACCGGCGGACGCCTGTGGAAAAGCACGGATCTCGCTCGCTGGACAGGCCCATACAAGGTGGTGGAAATCGACACATGCTCATGGATGGGACGTCGCCCTGCTGTCTGGGCCGCCGAGATACATCAGTATAAGGGCCGCTACTATTATTTCGCTACATTCACCAACAACGGCACGGTGATACTCTCCAACAGCAACGGCGACATACCCCGCCGCGCCTCGCATGTGCTTGTGGCCGACAAGCCCGATGGCCCCTATCGCCCGGTAGGCACCGACAATTATTGCCCGGCCGACCGTCCTACTCTCGACGGCACTTTTTGGATTGAAGACGGTATCCCATATATGGTTTACTGCGGCGAATGGCTCTACGACAACGACGGCACTATGGAGGCCGTGCGCCTCAGCGATGACCTCTCGGCCTCGGTCGGCGAGCCTACAGTGCTTTTCCGCGCGTCAGACTCGCCTTGGAGCCATGAGGTTCTCGACGGCAAGGAACGCCGCAGCCGCGTAACCGACGGCCCTTGGCTCTTCCGCACAGGCACAGGGCGCCTCGGCATGATATGGACCTCATGGATAGATGATGTCTACACCATGGGCGTGGCCTACTCCGAGGGCGGCCTTGCAGGACCGTGGATTCAGGAGCCCGAACCTCTCACCCCGCCCAATCACGGTCATGGCATGATTTTCCGCGATTTCGACGGCCGATATCTCATTTCCCTGCACAGTCACCGCAGCGAAAACGGCCGATATATCCGTCGCCCTGTGCTCTTCGAAGTAGATATGACCGGTGATAAAATCAAGCTCGGAAAGCGTATCGATTAAGTCAATATAGGGCATAAAATACTTCATTCGCCATTTATAGGCTTTCTGATATTGTGTGTTTGTGGCAAAATTTTTAATTTTGCACCCGGTATAATAACCATGAATCCTAATACCAAAACACACGATAATGAAAAAGATTTTTGTACTCATGGCAGCATTGGGTGCATGTGCGATGGTGAACGCGCAGCAACTCAAGGCTACGTGGCAATTCAGCGATCCTGAAGACTGGCAGGCAGTCTCTGTAGAAGGCGACGCCGAGGCCACCGCTTCTGTAACCACAAGTATCTCGATGGGCAGCAATATTGCCGAGACCCGTCAGCTCACAGCCTCGGGCGCCGACGCCGGCTACGAAGCAGTGACCTACACCCCGTCGTTTATCGCCCTCAAACCCACAACCAAAGTAACCGCTAAAGCAGCCGGCCACTGCGTGACAGTTTCTGTCAATCCCAACGACGGACATTCATTCAAACCCACGACTATTGCTTTCGACGCCGTGAAGGTTGGTACTGACGCCGGCGGTATCGACGTCTATTATCAGCTTGGCGACGGCTCTGAGGTTAAACTCGGCGCTGCCACTCCTCTACGCAACAAGATAATGTCGGGCAACTCTACCGGTTACAGCCATCACGAGTTCACTCTGGGCGATGTAATCACCAACGAGCCCTTCTCAGTGACTCTCTATATCTACAATCTCAACGGCGCCGACAATGCTTCTCCCAAAGAAATCGGTTTCCGCAACATTGAGATCCGCGGCGCTCTTGATGAGGCTATAAGCACAGCCGGCGACTTCATCAAGTCGTTCACCTTCCAAGGTTCCAAGAGCCTCGGCGTGTCGGAGCAGATCGATCTCCTGCCCGTGGTGAAAGACCTTAAGCACGGTGAGAGCGTGGGCTACAAGACACGTCTCTTCGGTGAGCCCTCTGACTTCGCCCTTGAGATGGCGGATGGCTACACTTATTCTTCAAGCTACGAAAACCGTATTCTCAAAGTTAATGTGCTTAAAGATGAGAGCGAAGTGCTCTCGTTCAGCGTTTGGTTTACCGTTACCAACCGTCAGCCCAAACCCGAGGCCAAAGCCCTCAATCGCGGCCTGATGGCTCTCAGCCTCACCGGCGCAAAGATGGGCACGGGCAACCTCGTGTCGTGGCGTCACCGCGAAGCCGACGGCTGGGGTGTGAAATACAAACTCTACCGTGGCGACGAAGCCGCTCAGGACGAAGTGCTTAACGAAGACCTCTATATCATCGACCGCACCAACTTCGTAGATACTGAAGGCACTGCTCTCAACTACTACCGCCTCGAGACCTACGACAAGACCGGCAAACTCCTCGAGACAGAGGTAAGCCGCAAGACATGGGATGACCAGACATTCCGTATTCCCCTCCAGAAACCCGAAAACCGCGGCGGTGCTTCCTACTCGCCCAACGACGCAAGCTATTGCGACATGGACGGCGACGGCGAATATGAGATTATCCTCAAATGGTCGCCCTCAAATGAGAAAGACGCCGCAAGCTCGGGCGCTACATCGCCTATCTATCTTGACTGTATCAAGATGGACGGAACTCTGCTGTGGCGTATCGACGCCGGCCCCAACTTCTTCACCAGCGCACACACCATGCAGTTTATCGCATGGGACTTCGACGGTGACGGCTATGGCGAGCTTATGATGAAAACCGCTCCCGGCACTGTCGACGGCGAGGGCAATTATGTGCTCCTCGGCGACGACGACCCCAATGAGAATCTTTTAAGCGGTCGCGGCAAGCAGGATCACGGCTCTGAATACATCACCGTGTTCGACGGCCTCACCGGCGGCGAACTCGCCACAATCCCCTACCACACTGCCTACGGCGATGTGAGCACTTCAATCTGGGGCGACAGCAACCAGAATCGCTCTGAGCGCTATCTTGCAGCCCTCGCATATCTCGACGGCCCCGACGCCAACCCCTGTCCCATCTTCGCCCGCGGCTACTATGCAGGTGCATTCGTAGCTGCTTACGATTGGGACGGCACTACTCTTAAAGAACGTTGGGTGAGCCGCAACGTTACCAAAGGCGAAGGCCTTTGGGGCGAAGGTGCCCACTGGATTTCTGTCGGCGACTGCGATGGCGACGGAAAGCATGAGATTGTATATGGCTCAGGCGCACTCGACCATGACGGTTCGCTCCTCTACCGCACCGGCCTCGGCCACGGCGACGCACTCCACCTCGGCGACTTCCTGCCCGAGCGCGAAGGCCTTGAGGTATTCATGGTGCATGAAGAGAAACCTTACGGCTACGACCTGCGCGACGCCGCTACAGGCGAGCGTATTCTCTACGCCACCGCCGGCAGCGACACCGGCCGCGGTATAGCCGCTCACTTCGATGCCAACTATCCTCACTCACAGTTCTCTCACAGCGCTGAGCCCGGCATGCACGACTGCGTTACAGGCGAGATGTACGCCGAAGGCTGGAACCCCGGCGGTGGCGGCTCTATGAACAACCGTATCTACTGGACCGGCGACCTCTATGACGAGCATTGCGATAAGAGCGTCATCGCCAAGTGGAACGGTGCCGGATGGGACCGCGTGCAGGTGAACAAGACAAACTACACTGTCGGCACCTACAACAACAGCACCAAATACAATCCCTGCGTGCTTGGCGACCTTCTCGGTGACTGGCGCGAGGAAGTAGTGCTCTGGGAGGGTAATAACCTCGTGATCAACGCTACAAGCTATGCCACCGAATACCGCATACCTCACCTGATGGACGATCTCAACTACCGTGTGCAAGTCGTTAACCAGAACTGCTGCTACAACCAGCCTCCTCACCTCTCGGTTGACCCCTCGGTAGAGTATGCCGGCAACCCCAACTGCGCTCTTCAGGAAGATGTCGCTGCCGATTACGACAGCATTGACGAGATCGCTACTCCCGGCCATGAAGGCCCGGATGTGATCTACAACCTCCAAGGCATGCGTATCGACCGCATTTCAAGCCCGGGTATCTACATCGTCAACGGCAAGAAAGTGCGTGTGATGTAATATAATCAACAATCTCAATAATGGTAAAAAGTCGCGGAAAAATCCTCCGCGACTTTTTTGCTTAATAGGCAGATTGTTATTAAATTTGCGACCGAATCTTAAATATACCTGAATGAAACGTTATCTTAGTCTGCTGTTATTAGCTGCCGCCATATCTACAGTGCAAGCCATAGTGCCAAAAGTCGATTTCCAACCCTCGTATTCTGAGCTTGGCAATATAGAGCGCACTGACAGCGCCACACGCGTAGCCCTCACTCTCATGCACCTCCCCGGCTATTGGGTGAAAATCTCTGCAGAGCCTTACATCGTCGATGTCAACGACTCCACCCGTATTTTCAAGATAATCGGGCAGGAGAATATCCCGCTGAACAAGAAAATCACCATGCCAAAGTCGGGTCGCCACGAAGGAGCGTTGCTTTTCGAGCCTCTGCCTGCCGATATCGAACTTGTCGATATCATTTTAGATGAGCCCTCGTCGGCGTCGGATAATATCTTGGGAGTACACCTCAATGAGCAAAAAACTGCCCGGCCGGCATATCATCATGCGGCAGATTTGTTCGGCGACAGCGCAGGAGCTTGGGATATCTCGCTGCCGGAGCGCTACCGCGATTATCCCATATATTCGCGGGAAGGGCGCGCCCATCTGCATGGTAAAATCGACAATTACTCTCCGAGAATAGGTTTCAGCACATTTACAGTCGACACACGCGACTTCCTTACCAACGAAGAGTATGTCAATATCGGCGAGATAGAGCCCGACGGTACTTTCTCTGTTGACCTTGTGGTACATCATCCGCAGACCGGCTATTTCCGGATAGGTGATATGGCACGCAATCTTTTCTACATGCCCGGAGATACTCTTGAGATTGTAGCTTCCAACAGGCTCGGTAACGGCACCGCCGGACGACGCAATCCCGAATATTTCGGATTCGTCGGCAAACTGTCGGACGCCGCAAAGATCAATATGCTCACCGACAGCGTCAAGACGCGTCATGACCTTGTCAATAAGGTATGGGATAAATATAGGGTCATGCCGTCTGATTCGATGGCTGTGCCTGTGATTGAGGCTAACCGTGAGCTGTGCATGCTGCTCGATACTGTGCTCACTGATATGCCTCACTTTCTGGAAAAAGCTGATGTGAGCCTCCGGTGCAAGGATTTTGTGGCGGTAGGCGCTGCTTCGTTTATTGTTGACCAACTGGAAGATAATGAATTGCGCCTCAGGTATGTCGACAGTGAAAATAATAAAGTCGATCCGGCTGTGCTTATGGAGCCACGCCGCAAGTATATCGATTTTATCTACAACAATCCGCTGATGGGCGCATGTTCGTTCTCGCTGCCGAACCGATGGATGTTCAGTAAGATGGTGTATCCGTCGCTCGCCTATGTAAACAAAGGCGAGAGCGACAGTATAAGAGCTTGCGACAAGGCCAACGAGAGCGTTTACGGCGTCGGAAATTGCTTTACGGCGCAGCTTTCCCGCGCGGCCTTTTTCTGCGATATGTTGCAACAGACGCCCACTGTCACACGTGATAATATTGAAGCCTTGCGTGGGAAAGTGGCAGCCTTGGCATCGACACTCACATATCCCAAGCTCGTTGATGTGGTGCTTCAGGCTTATTCTACAGCGGTTGAGGATATGGTGTTTTCAGAAGTTCAGGAGTCGGAATCAGCGGAGCTGTCGCGGCAGCAACCCGCCGACCGCACTGCCTTGGATAAGCTTATCGCCCCGTACAGCGGCAATGTGTTGTTTGTCGATTTCTGGGGCTTGAGTTGCGGCGCCTGCCGTCAGACCATGAAAGACAGCAAAGACATGTTGGCCCGATATGAAGACAAGCCGTTCAAGGCACTCTATGTCACTGAAGACGACGGCTCTAAGGAGAGATCGCTCAAATGGCTTGAGAAAGAGGGTATCAATGGCGAGTTTATCTTCGTCGACAGCGATACATGGAACCGCCTCCGGGCCTCCCTCGGCTTCTTGGGTGTACCCTTCGGTCTGCTGATTGATAAAGCCGGCAATATTGTCAAGACGAATGTCTACCATCTCCACGAAGGCGAAATCGACAGCCTGCTGTAGTTGCAGTGCTCCTCCAAGTTTAAGCCCCATACACCGAAACTGTGGTGTATGGGGCTTAAACTTTATATGAATTAGTCAACCTGTCCTAAAATAAAGGACAAAAACCGCTGTTTGTGTCCTTTTTTTAAGGACAGTTTATATCCGCAGCTTGAGCGAGGCTGTGAGTGAGCGGGGCAGCATGGGGCCGTAGATGTAGCCGGAGTCGCGCAAGGGGCCTTGGTCGAAATCATTCTGGTAGGAGTTGAATATATTCATCAGCCCGGCCGAGGCTTCGAGGGTGGCATACTTGAGGATGGGGAAGGTATAGCTTACCTTGAGGTTGGCGTCGAAGAAGCGCGGTGTGAGCACGGCGCGGTCGATGGGTGTGCCTGAGCCTTCGAGATGTTGCACGAGCATACGGCCGGTGTATGTGCCGCTCAAAGAGGCGTTGAGACGCTTGGTGATGTTGCATGCGAGTGTGAGATAGCCATACCAGTCGGGAGTGCGGAAGAGGCGTTTTACGGGCGCCACATCGGGATTGTCGCTCCATTGCTCGGGCTTTTTGTAGCGGCTGCGCTGCCAAGTGAGGCCGCCCTGCAGATTCCAGCGGTCGTAGTTGACGCGCAGCTCGAGGTTGGCGCCGGCCACGCGTGCTCCGTCGCCGTTGTAGCGCTCAAGCACGGTGTTGCCGAGAGCGTCGGGCTCTTCAAGTTCGCGGAGTGCGAAAACGTCGGAGATGTCGGTATAGAAACCCTCTACCATAAGGTTGACCTGCACCGGGCCGAAGCGCTGATACATGTCGGCCGAGGCGCTCACGCTGTTGCTGCTCTCCTGCTTGAGGTCGGGTGCAAGGACGGTGACTACACGTTCGCCGCCGACGATGGCTATGTGGAAGTCTTCATCGTAGGCCTGCGGTGAGCGGAAGCCGGTAGAGTAGGATACGCGGAAATTGAATTTATCGGATGGGTTGAAGCGCAGGTTGACGCGGGGCGACACTATAGGGTGGCTTATCATAGAGTGTTTGTCAACTCGCGCACCTATGAGAAATCCCCAGCGGTCATCGCGCCATTCGTTCTGTGCGTAAGCCGAGTAGATGTGCACCCGCTGGGCGTAGTCGTGGTCGTAGCCAACGGTGACATCGTGGAGATAGTTGTAGCTGTATTCTACGCCGCCGATAAACTCTGCCGGCATGAAAATCACGCGCTTGAAAGCCTGAGTCCATTGGGCGCCGGCGGTGAGGGTGAGGTCGCGGGTGTGGCCGTAGGCGTCAGGATCCATTTCCGAGCCGTAGTAGCTCTTGCGGCGGATGTTCTGCAGGGCGACAAAGGTGTTGAGATGGCGGTCGTGCTCTTTGTTCCAGAGATCAAAGGAGGCCTCGCCCCCGTTGATGTTGTGGTCTGTCTGCTCGGCCACCATCGCTTCGTGCGGGGGCAGGTCGAGATTGTCGCCGCCGCGGCGGTATTCTTTGGTTCCGTGCCAGTCGAGGGTGAGGCGGTGCTCATTGTCGGGGCGCAGGGTAGCGCGGGCACCGAGGGTTGTGGAGCTCAGGTGGGCGATTTCGGTGAAACCGTCGCTGTCGTGGTCGTAGCCGTCGCGCGAGCGGCTCTGGCCATACACGGTGAGGCCGAGGTTGGAGTTGCCGCTCACTACCGACGCGTTGAGTGTAGTGTTGTTTTCAAGAGCGCCGCTGATACCGATTGAGGTAAGCGAGTGTGCTGCCTCGGCATAATTGGTGGATGGGTCTTTGGTGATGATGTTTATAGTGCCTCCGATTGCCGATGAGCCGAAGAGAGCGGAGCCTCCGCCGCGCATTATCTCTACGCGGTCGATCATGTTGGCCGGCAGTTGCTCAAGGCCGTAGACGCCTGCAAGCGCTGAGAACACCGGGCGCGAGTTCATCAATATCTGCGAATAATGGCCGTCGAGGCCGTTGATACGCACTTGTGTGAAACCGCAGTTCTGACAATCATTCTCTACTCTTACGCCGGGTTGGAAACCAAGGCCGTCGGCGAGCGAGCAGGCGTTGACCATATTGAAAAGCTTGTCGGAGACAACGCTTACGAGTACCGGACTGTTGCGGCGCTTGGTCTCGCTTTTCGAGCCGGTGACAACCACTTGGTCAAGCAGGAAAGCGTCAGGGGCAATCTCAAAATTCACTTCGCTTGTGGCGCCGGCATTGACCGTCACTGTCTTTTTTTCTGATTTATAGCCCGTCATTGAAGCTTCGATGGTATATTTGCCCGGCTTGAGGTTTACAAGATGATAATGTCCCGAAGCGTCGGTCATTGTCTTTGTGCCGAGACCTTCTATCGTGATAAGGCAATAAGGCAGATGTTCGCCGCTTTCTGCCTCGATAACGTGTCCGGCGATATTGGCGTCGCTCACCTGCGACAAGGCGGCAGCCACTGTCGTCATGAGCATGGTGAGTAAAAATATAAATCTTGTCATAGCAAAAATGAGAATAATCCGCACACTTGCGGGCAATAAAATTGCAAAATTACTAAAAAAGCCCCATACTCCAAAACAGCCCCCGCTCCCGGCCGCCGTTGCTGAGAAAAGATAATGCCTGCCGGCGAAAAAATATTTGGCTAAAAGTTTGGTATTTACGCAGATAATTGCTAACTTTGCGGCGTTGAAAAGAGCGTTTCTACGCCGCCGGATTGCTAATTCTTTGAGAGTTAATGCAATAGGCGGTCTCTGTGAGTATGTGGGCTCGCGCTTTTCAATAGACGAAAACGAGAAAACGAACAAAAAGATATCTAATAACACAAACAAACTAAGATGCCAACTATTCAGCAATTAGTACGCAAAGGACGCGTGGCATTGGAGGATAAGAGCAAGAGCCCCGCTCTTGACAGCTGCCCCCAGCGACGCGGCGTATGTGTGCGTGTTTACACCACCACCCCCAAGAAACCTAACTCGGCAATGCGTAAAGTAGCGCGTGTCCGTCTCACCAATGGCAAAGAGGTTAACTCTTACATCCCCGGTGAAGGCCACAACCTGCAGGAGCACTCAATCGTACTCGTACGCGGCGGCCGTGTGAAGGACCTTCCCGGTGTACGCTATCATATCGTACGTGGTACTCTCGATACCGCAGGTGTGAAAGACCGCACTCAGCGTCGTAGCAAATACGGTGCCAAGCGTCCCAAGGCCGGTGCTGCCAAGAAGTAATCCGTCGTAAATCAGTCGACGGGTGAAGTAAACTTATAGCACCCGAGTAAACAAAATTTATTTTAAAACTCGTTTTTGCATTTCTTGCAGCTACCCTTTTGGTTGAGTAAGCCCGGCGTCAGCGGACGCGGCTGAAGAATAACGAAGCAAGCAACCAAGCAATCAAAAACACCAACACAGACACTCTAAAATGAGAAAGTCAAAACCTAAAAAACGGCTCGTTCTCCCCGATCCCGTTTACGGCGATGTCCGTGTGACAAAATTTGTCAACCATCTTATGTATGACGGAAAGAAGAATACCGCATTCGATATCTTCTACACCGCCCTTGAGACTGTGAAGTCTAAACTTCCCAATGAGGAACTCGAAGCTCTTGAGATCTGGAAAAAAGCTCTCGAAAATGTAACTCCCCAGGTCGAGGTCAAGAGCCGTCGCGTAGGTGGCGCAACATTCCAAGTGCCTACCGAAATCCGCGCAGACCGCAAAGAGTCGATATCAATGAAAAATCTTATCTCTTACGCCCGTAAACGCGGTGGCAAGACTATGGCCGACAAGCTCGCAGCCGAAATCGTCGATGCCTTTAACAATCAGGGCGGTGCTTTCAAACGCAAGGAGGATATGCACAAAATGGCCGAGGCTAACCGCGCCTTCGCTCACTTCCGTTTCTAAGCGATTTTCCGTTGAATATATCACTTACTCTGCAAAATGGCTAAATCAGACGAACATCTTAAATATACGCGTAACATCGGCATTATGGCCCACATCGATGCCGGTAAAACCACTACTTCCGAGCGTATCCTTTTCTACACCGGCCTGACTCACAAAATCGGTGAGGTACACGATGGCGCCGCTACTATGGACTGGATGGAGCAGGAGCAGGAACGCGGTATCACAATTACCTCGGCAGCTACTACCACTTTCTGGAAGTACAACAACGAGAAATATAAAATCAACCTCATCGACACCCCGGGACACGTCGATTTCACTGTAGAGGTAGAGCGTTCGCTCCGCGTACTCGACGGTGCTGTCGCTACTTTCTGTGCCGTTGGTGGTGTTGAGCCCCAGTCAGAGACTGTATGGCGTCAGGCTGACAAATACAATGTACCCCGTATCGGCTATGTCAACAAGATGGACCGCTCGGGTGCCAACTTCTTCGAGGTTGTGCGTCAGCTCAAGGACGTTCTCGGCGCAAATCCCTGCCCCATTCAAATTCCTATCGGTGCAGAGGAGACTTTCAAAGGTGTGGTTGACCTCATCCAAATGAAAGCTATCTTCTGGCATGACGAGACTATGGGTGCCGACTACTCAGTAGAGGAAATCCCCGCAGCTCTTCAGGACGAAGCCGAAGAATGGCGCGACAAAATGCTTGAGAAAATCGCCGAATACGACGATGACCTCATGTCAAAATACTTCGACGATCCTTCTACCATCACCATCGAGGAAATCAAGCGTGCGCTCCGCAAGGCAACTCTCGCTATGGATCTCGTGCCGATGATGTGCGGTTCGTCGTTCAAGAACAAAGGTGTGCAGTGCCTTCTCGACAATGTGTGCGCATATCTTCCCAGCCCGCTCGACTCAGGTGCAGTTGAAGGCCGTCTTCCCGACAGCCCCGACGAAATCGTCACCCGCGAGCCCTCAAGCGAAGCTCCCATGTGCGCCCTCGCGTTCAAGATCGCTACCGACCCCTATGTAGGCCGTCTTACCTTCTTCCGTGTTTATTCAGGCGAAGTTGTTGCCGGTACCTACATCCTCAACTCTCGTTCGGGCAAGAAAGAGCGTGTGTCGCGTCTTTTCCAAATGCACTCAAACAAACAGAATCCCAAAGACCTTATCGATTGCGGCGATATCGGCGCAGGTGTAGGTTTCAAGGATATCCGCACCGGTGACACTCTCTGCGACGAGAATGCTCCTATCGTGCTTGAGGCTATGGAATTCCCCGATCCCGTTATCGGTATCGCCGTTGAGCCCAAGACTCAGAAAGACCTTGACAAACTCGGTGTCGGCCTTCAGAAACTTGCTGAGGAAGACCCCACATTCCGTGTTGAGACAAACGAAGAAACCGGCCAGACCGTTATCTCGGGTATGGGCGAGCTTCACCTCGATATCATTATCGACCGTCTCCGCCGCGAATTCAAGGTTGAATGTAACCAAGGCCGTCCGCAGGTTACCTACAAAGAGGCTATCACCCGTCCGGTTGAGCTCCGCGAGGTATTCAAGAAGCAGACCGGTGGTCGCGGTAAATTCGCCGATATCATCGTACGTGTAGAACCCGTAGACGAGGGCTTCGAAGGCAACCTCCAGTTTGTTGACGAGGTCAAGGGTGGTAACATTCCCAAGGAGTTCATCCCCTCGATCCAGAAGGGCTTCACTACCGCTATGAAGAACGGTGTGCTCGCAGGCTTCCCCGTAGAACACCTCAAGGTTACCGTTATCGACGGTTCGTTCCACCCGGTTGACTCCGATCAGCTCTCATTCGAGCTCTGCGCCATCCAGGCATTCAAGAAAGCCTGTGAGAAAGCAGGTCCTGTTCTTCTCGAGCCTATCATGAAGATTGAGGTCGTTACTCCCGAAGAATCTATGGGTGACGTTATCTCCGACCTTAACAAACGCCGTGGCCAGGTAGAAGGCATGGAGACAAGCCGCTCAGGTGCCCGCGTTGTCAAAGCCAAGGCTCCTCTTGCCGAGATGTTCGGTTATGTGACCGCCCTCCGTACAATCACCTCGGGCCGCGCCACCTCTACCATGACCTTCTCGCACTACGCAGAGGTATCTAACTCAATCGCAAAAGACGTACTGACCGAGTGCCAGGGCCGCGTCGATCTTCTCAAATAAAAATAACACTACAATATATGAACCCCGTAATCCGTATCAAACTCAAATCTTACGACCACAGCCTCGTTGACAAATCGGCTGAGAAAATCGTGAAGACCGTGAAGTCGATCGGCGCGGTGATCAGCGGCCCCATCCCCCTGCCCACGCACAAACGTATCTTCACCGTCAACCGCTCGACCTTCGTCAACAAGAAGAGCCGCGAGCAGTTCGAGCTCAGCTGCTACAAGCGTCTTATCGACATCTACAACGCTACTCCCAAGATTGTAGACGCTCTCATGAAGCTTGAGCTTCCCAGCGGTGTCGAAGTTGAAATCAAGTGCTGATATCGCACCTCACAAAAATAACATAAACATCAAATTAACAGAGAAATGCCAGGATTAATTGGAAAGAAAATCGGAATGACATCCGTTTTCAGTGCCGACGGTCGCAATGTACCGTGCACTGTTATCGAAGTAGGTCCTTGTGTTGTTACTCAGGTTAAGACTGTAGAGACCGACGGCTACGAGGCTCTCCAGCTTGGTTTCGAAGACCAGAAGGAGAAACACCTCACCCAGCCCGAGCTCGGTCACTTCCGTAAAGCCGGTGTAGCACCCAAGCGACACTTGGCCGAGTTCAAAGGATTTGGTAACACTTACGCTCTCGGCGACACCATCACCGCCGACCTCTTCACTGAAGCCGACTTCGTAGACGTTGTAGGCACCAGCAAAGGTAAAGGCTATCAGGGCGTAGTGAAACGTCACGGTTTCGGTGGCGTAGGCCAAAGCACTCACGGCCAGCACAACCGTCTTCGTGCCCCCGGTTCGGTAGGCGCCTGCTCTTACCCTGCAAAGGTATTCAAAGGCATGCGTATGGCCGGCCAGACAGGTAATGAGCGCGTAACCGTTCAAAACCTCCAAATCATCAAAGTGATCCCCGAGCACAACATCATCATGATCAAAGGCTCGATTCCCGGAAGCAAAGGTTCAATCGTCTTAATTGAGAAATAATATGGAACTCGCAGTATACAACCAGCAAGGCCAGGATACAGGCCGCCGCGTAAACCTCAACGATGAGGTGTTCGCTATCGAGCCCAACGAGCACGCCCTTTATCTCGACGTTAAGCAGTACCTTGCCAACCAGCGCCAGGGCACACACAAATCGAAAGAGCGCAGCGAAGTGAGCGGTTCTACCCGCAAACTCCACAAACAGAAAGGTGGCGGCGGCAGCCGTATCGGTGACATCAACTCACCCGTTCTCGTTGGTGGTGGCCGCGTGTTCGGTCCCCGTCCCCGTGACTATCGCTTCAAACTCAACCGCAAACTCAAAGACCTCGCGCGTCGCTCGGCTCTCAGCCTCAAGGCAGCTGCAGGTCAGATCGTAGTGGTTGAAGACGTTAACTTTGAGGCTCCCAAAACTAAAGAATTCATAAATTTTGCTAAAAACCTTAAAGTTGAAGGCAAAAAAGTGCTCGTAGTTTTGTCAGCTAAAAATAATAACGTATATTTGTCGATGCGAAATGTGCCCGATGCCCGTATCATGACAGCATCGGACATCAACGCGTATGCCGTGCTCAACACCGAAACGCTGCTTCTCACCGAGGCCAGCGTTGACGTTATTAACAAACTCTAACGCTCCACTTCAACAAGATATGGATATCTCGATCAAACCAATCATCACCGAAAGGGCAACCAAGCTTTCAGAAAAGCGTAATTGCTATACTTTCCGCGTGTCGCCCGAGGCAAACAAATACCAGATCAAATCTCTGGTAGAGCAGCTCTACGGCGTGAAGGTGGAAAGCGTAAACACGGCAATCGTCCGCGGCAAGAACAAATCTCGCTGGACAAAGAGCGGTCTTCTCCGTGGTAAAACAGCCCGTTGGAAGAAAGCTTACGTCACAGTTGCCGACGGTCAGTCCATCGAATTCTTTAGCAACATCTAACAGCAATGGCAGTAAGAAAATTCAAGCCCACAACCCCTGGGCAGCGTCACAAGGTTATCGGTGTGTTTAAAGGTGTTATAACTGCCACCACACCGGAAAAATCTCTTACAGTCGGCAAGCGTGCGACAGGTGGCCGTAACAACGAAGGCCACCTTGCAAACCGCTACATGGGTGGCGGCCACAAGCGCAAATACCGCATTATCGACTTCAAGAGAAATCGCGACGGTATTCCCGCAGTAGTAAAGAGCATCGAGTACGATCCCAACCGTTCGGCCCGTATCGCACTTCTCTACTACGTGGACGGTTCGAAAGCCTATATCATCGCCCCCAACGGCCTTGAGGTAGGTGCAACCGTAATGAGCGGCGCTGATGCCGCTCCCGAGGTGGGAAACGCACTTCCCCTCAACAAGATACCTGTAGGTACACTCATCCACTGTATCGAACTTCGTCCCGGTCAGGGTGCTTTCATGGCACGTTCGGCCGGCACTTTCGCACAGCTCATATCACGCGAAGGCACCTACGCCATCATCAAATTGCCCTCAGGCGAAACCCGCAAGGTGCTCGCTACCTGCAAGGCAACTATCGGTGTGGTAGGCAATGCAGAGCACTCGCTCGAACGTTCAGGCAAAGCCGGCCGTTCACGCTGGCTGGGCAAGCGTCCCCACAACCGTGGTGTGGTTATGAACCCTGTCGATCACCCCATGGGTGGTGGTGAAGGCCGCGCTTCAGGTGGTCATCCCCGCTCACGCAAGGGTCTCTACAGCAAAGGTCTCAAGACCCGTACGCCCAAGAAGCCCTCGAACAAGTACATTATCGAGAGAAGAAAGAAGAAATAATCTTGACAATTAAGCAAATATGAGCCGTTCATTAAAAAAAGGTCCCTTCATCAGCGTAAAGCTTGAGAAGAAAGTGGCTGACATGGAAGCTTCCGGCAAAAAGAATGTCATCAAGACATGGAGCCGCGCTTCTATGATCGCCCCCGAATTCGTTGGCCATACATTCGCAGTACACAACGGTAACAAATTCATTCCCGTTTATGTAACTGAGAACATGGTAGGTCACAAACTCGGCGAGTTTGCCCCCACCCGCACATTCCGCGGCCACGCAGGCAACAAGAAAAAATAAGGGACTGACACTCAATAATCATCGAAAAAAAGACGAATAAATACAATGGGTGAAAGAAAAAGAATATCAGCCAACCAGCGTAAGGACGAGCAGCGCAACATCGCATTCGCAAAGTTGCTCAACATACCCACCTCGCCCCGTAAAATGCGTCTGGTAGCCGACATGGTACGCGGTCAGGAAGTAGGCCGCGCCCTTGGCATCCTGCACTTCTCCAACAAGGAAGCAGCGCAGCGCCTTGAGAAACTCGTCCGCAGCGCCGTTGCAAACTGGGAACAGAAAAACGAGCGCAAGGCCGACGCCGGCGAACTTTATATCAGCACTATCTATGTCAATTGCGCTCCCATGCTCAAACGTCTGCGCACCGCTCCTCAGGGCCGCGGCTACCGTATCCGCAAACGTGCCAACCATGTGACCGTAATTGTCGACACAATCGCTAACAAAAATACCGAGGCATAAAAATGGGACAGAAAGTTAATCCTATAAGCAACCGCCTGGGCGTTATCCGCGGCTGGGACTCCAACTGGTCGGAAAAAGGCAAATACCCCGACAATATCCTTGAAGACTACAAGCTCCGCGAATACCTCAACGTACGCCTGGCCAACAGCAGTGTCTCGCGTATCGTAATAGAGCGTACACTCAAGCTCATCACTATCACCGTGTGCACCTCTCGCCCCGGCAAGATCATCGGCCCCGGCGGACAGGCAGTGGAGACACTCAAAGAGGAGCTCAAGAAAATCACCGACAAAGATGTTCAGATCAACATCTACGAGGTAAAGCGCCCCGAACTCGACGCCGAGATCGTAGCTGCCAACATCGCCCGTCAGATCGAGGGTAAGGTAGCTTACCGCCGCGCTGTGAAGCAGGCTGTCGCCGCTTCAATGCGTGCAGGTGCCGAAGGCATCAAAGTACAGGTTTCAGGCCGTCTCAACGGTGCTGAAATGGCCCGTTCAGAGATGTTCAAGGAAGGCCGTACACCTCTTCACACCCTCCGTGCCGACATCGACTACGCGTTGGTTGAAGCACACACCAAGGTAGGTGTGATCGGCGTGAAAGTATGGATTTGCCGCGGTGAGGTTTATGGCAAACGTGACCTCGCTCCTGCATTTACAGCTGCCAAGAACGAAGGACGCAGCAACTCAGGCAAAGGCCGCGAACGTCGTGGCGGATTCCGCTCGTCCAAAAACAACCGTTAAACCACTGTAAGCACAGACAACAATGTTACAGCCTAAGAAAACCAAATTCCGCCGCTCACAGAAAGGCCGTATGAAGGGCAATGCCCAGCGTGGCAATACCCTGGCCTTCGGCTCGTTTGGCATCAAGACCCTTGAGTCCAAATGGATCACCGGTCGCCAGATCGAGGCCGCCCGTATCGCGGTGACACGTTATATGCAGCGTCAGGGTCAGATCTGGATCCGTATCTTCCCCGACAAACCCATCACCAAGAAGCCCGCTGAGGTCCGCATGGGTAAAGGTAAAGGTAACCCCGAAGGATTCGTTGCGCCAGTTACCCCCGGCCGCATCATCATCGAGGTAGAGGGTGTAAGCTACGATATCGCAAAAGAGGCACTCCGCCTGGCAGCCCAGAAGCTCCCCGTGGTAACCAAATTTGTAGTACGCCGCGACTACGACCCCACTCAAAACGTGTAATAAGCTATGAAGAAAGAAGAAATCCGCGAAATGGCTACGGCTGACCTCACCGAGCGTCTTGCCCAGATGGAGAAAGAATATCTCCAGTCACGCATGAACCACGCTGTCAGCCCTCTGGACAATCCCGCCCAGCTCACCGCCGACCGCCGCATGATAGCACGCGTTAAGACCGAGCTCCGCATGCGCGAACTTAACAACAAATAAGTAGCGAACAATGGAAGAAAAACGCAATCTGCGCAAAGAGCGCATCGGCGTCGTTTCAAGCAACAAGGGTGACAAGACCATCACCGTCACCGTACGCTGGAAAGAGAAACACCCGATTTACGGTAAATTCGTCAACAAGAGCAAGAAATATCACGCTCACGACGAAAACAACGAGTGCTCCGTAGGCGATACCGTACGCCTGATGGAGACCCGTCCCCTCAGCAAGACCAAACGCTGGAGATTAGTTGAAATCATCGAAAAAGTTAAGTAAGAATGATACAGACAGAATCACGTCTTAACGTAGCTGACAACTCGGGAGCCAAGGAAGTACTGTGTATCCACGTACTCGGCGGCACCGACCGTCGCTATGCATCGGTGGGCGACATCATCGTGGTGTCGGTTAAGAGCGCAATTCCCGGCGCCGACGTAAAGAAGGGCACTGTATCGCGTGCCATGATCGTACGTACGAAGAAAGAAATCCGTCGTCCCGACGGATCTTACATCCGCTTCGACGACAACGCATGCGTGCTGCTCAAGAACGACGGCGAGCTCCGTGGCACCCGTATCTTCGGCCCTGTTGCCCGCGAGCTCCGCGCTAAAAACATGAAGATTGTTTCACTTGCACCCGAGGTGCTCTAAGTCAATCAATAATGAGCAAGATTTATATCCGCAAAGGCGACACAGTATGTGTTCTCGCCGGTGAGGACAAGGGCAAGACAGGCCGCGTGCTTGAGGTGCAGCGCACCAAAGGCCGTGCTATCGTAGAGGGCATCAACATGGTGACCAAAGCTACAAAGCCCACCGCACAGTACCCCCAGGGTGGTCTGGTGAAGAAAGAAGCCCCCATCCATATCTCGAACCTCAACCTTGTCGATCCCAAGACCGGCAAGCCCACCCGTATCGCAATCAAGCGCGAAGGTGGAAAGGTTGTACGCATTTCTAAAAAATCCAATCAGGAAATCTAATAATGACCACATCACTGCAAAAAGACTACAAGGAACGTATCGTTCCGGCTTTGGAGAGTGAGTTCAACTACTCCACTGTGATGCAGGTGCCCCGCCTTGAGAAGATCGTGATCAATCAAGGCATTGGCGCCGCCACACAGGACAAGAAACTCATCGAGACCGCCATCGCCGAGCTTACCGCAATCACAGGCCAGAAAGCCGTTGCCACACTCTCGCGCAAGGATATCTCGAACTTCAAGCTCCGTAAGAAAATGCCCGTTGGCGTGCGTGTAACCCTTCGCCGTGAGAAGATGTACGAGTTCCTCGAGCGTCTTATCCGTGTCGCCCTTCCCCGTATCCGCGACTTCAAGGGTATCGAAGGCAAGCTCGACGGCCGCGGCAACTACACTCTCGGCATCACAGAGCAGATTATCTTCCCTGAGATCAACATCGACAACATCAACAAGCTCACCGGTATGAACATCACCTTCGTGACTTCAGCCCAGAGCGACGAAGAGGGCTACGCACTGCTCAAAGCTTTCGGCCTCCCCTTCAAGAACGCAAAAAACAACTGATAGCAGTATGGCTAAAGAATCAATGAAAGCCCGCGAGGTAAAGCGTGCACGTCTGGCAGCCAAGTATGCCGAGCGCCGCGCAGCCTTGAAGAAGATCATCAACGCCGCCCACGAAGAAGATGAAGAGAAGCGTGCGGCAGCCTACGAAGCAGCCCAAGAGCTTCAGCGTCTTCCCAAGAACTCCTCGCCCATCCGCATGCACAACCGTTGCTCAATCACCGGTCGTCCCAAAGGATACATGCGTGCCTTCGGCATCTCGCGTATCCAGTTCCGCGAAATGGCGTCAGCAGGTCTGATTCCCGGTGTTAAAAAGGCAAGCTGGTAATCCTGATTGCGACCACCTCGGGTAACTCCGCTATCGGCCGGGCGCCGACATTCGGAGAGCCTATTAAAAATGAGATTTAAATATTGTTGAGCAATCCGGCTCAATCAATTTAAAACAAACAAAAATGACAGATCCTATAGCAGATTATCTCACAAGATTGAGGAACGCTATCAAAGCCAACCACCGCGTGGTTGAAATCCCGGCCTCAAACTTGAAAAAAGAGATTACCAAAATCCTCTTCGAGCAGGGCTATATCCTGAACTACAAGTTCGAAGAAGGTGAGAATACTCCTCAGGGCACAATCAAGATCGCCCTCAAGTATGATCCGGTGGACCGTGTGAATGCCATCAAAGGCCTCAAGCGTGTATCACGTCCGGGTCTGCGTCAGTACACAGGCTACAAAGACATGCCCCGTGTGCTTAACGGTCTTGGTATTGCGATTCTCTCCACATCACGTGGCGTGATGACCAACAAATCAGCTGCCGACCTCAAGATCGGTGGCGAAGTGCTGTGCTACGTATATTAATCAACCGTAAAAGATAAACACTATGTCACGAATAGGTAAAGCACCCATTGAAATTCCAGCAGGAGTGACCGTTACGGTTGACGACAAGACCAATGTTGTAACCGTCAAGGGTAAATACGGCGAACTCAAGCAGGCCGTCAATCCTGACCTTCATGTAGCAGTAGAGGGCAACCACGTAGTGGTGACCCGCCCGAGCGATGATATCGAGCACCGTGCTCAGCACGGCCTCTACCGCGCACTTATCCACAATATGGTTGAGGGCGTACACCAGCGCTACCGCAAAGAAATGGAATTAGTAGGCGTAGGCTACCGCGCACAGGCCACCGGTCAGGTGCTCGAGCTCTCACTGGGCTACAGCCACGCAATATATATCAAGCTTCCCGCAGAGGTTAGCGTAGAGACCAAGAGCGAGCGTAACAAGAATCCGCTCATCATCCTCGAGAGCCAGGACAAACAGCTCCTCGGCCAGGTATGCGCAAAGATCCGTTCGCTCCGCAAGCCCGAACCCTACAAAGGCAAAGGTATCAAATTTGTCGGCGAGATTATCCGCCGCAAGTCCGGCAAGAAGGCCGGCGCCAAATAATCAAATAAGTAGGCAACCATGTTTTCAAAGATACAAAGACGTAATAAAATCAAGACACGCATCCGCGGTAAGATCTCGGGCACTGCCGAGCGTCCGCGCATGACAGTGTTCCGCAGCAACAAACAGATCTACGTTCAGCTGATCGACGACCTTGCCGGCCGTACACTGGTGTCGTCGTCGTCGAAAGGTCTTGATGCCACCGGCACCAAGAGCGAGATTGCCGCACTTGTAGGCGCTGCCGTAGCTGCCAAGGCTCTTGCAGCCGGTATAAACGAAGTAGTTTTCGACCGCAACGGCTATCTCTTCCACGGCCGTGTTAAATCACTCGCTGATGCTGCCCGCAGCGCCGGCCTCAAATTCTAATCGAATATGGCAAAACGTAATAACAGAGTAAAATCGACCGGTGATCTTGAGCTTCAGGATCGTCTGGTGGCCATCAACCGCGTTACCAAGGTAACCAAGGGCGGCCGCACCTTTACTTTCGCCGCTATCGTCGTAGTAGGCAATGGCGACGGTGTAGTAGGTTATGGTCTTGGCAAAGCCAACGAAGTACAGGCCGCTATCGCCAAAGGCGTAGAGGCAGCCAAGAAGAACCTTATCCGCGTGCCCGTTCACAAAGGCACCATCCCCCACGAGCAGGTAGCCAAATTCGGTGGCTCACGTATCATCCTCAAGCCCGCCAGCCACGGTACCGGTGTTAAAGCCGGTGGCGCTATGCGTGCGGTTCTCGAGAGTGTAGGTATCACCGACGTGCTGGCCAAATCGAAAGGCTCGTCTAACCCCCACAACCTTGTGAAGGCAACAATCGCCGCTCTCGACGAAATGCGCTCACCCGCAATCGTAGCCCAGAACCGCGGTATTTCTGTTGAAAAAGTCTTCAAAGGCTAAAAAGCTTACCACAATGGCACAGATCAAAATCAAACAGATAAAGAGCCGCATCAACTGCCCCAAGGTGCAGAAAGCCACTCTCGATGCCCTCGGCCTCAAGAAAATGAATCACACTGTAGTGAAAGAAGACACTCCCAGTGTGATGGGTATGGTAAACAAAGTACGCCACTTGGTAGAAGTAACCAAGGCCTAAACAATTACGACAATGGATTTAAGCAATTTACAACCCGCAAAAGGCAGCGTAAAACGCAGCACCCGTATCGGCCGTGGCTCAGGCTCCGGCAAGGGTGGTACATCTACCCGCGGCCACAAGGGCGCCAAATCGCGCTCGGGCTATTCGCGCAAAATCGGTTTTGAAGGTGGCCAGATGCCTCTTCAGCGCCGTCTGCCCAAATTCGGTTTCAAGAATATCAACCGTGTTCAATATAAGGCAATCAACCTCGATCTCATCTCGCAGCTTGCTGAAGCACGCCAGCTGACGGCAGTAGGCATCGAAGAGCTTCGTCAGGCCGGTTACGTACGTCGTGACCAGCTGGTAAAAGTACTTGCCAACGGCAATGTTACCAAAGCCCTCACTGTTGAAGCCAATGCCTTCTCTGCCGCTGCCAAAGCAGCCATCGAGGCTGCCGGCGGCACTTGCAAAACTGTCTGACCATGAGATTTATCGAGACACTTAAGAATATCTGGACTATCGAGGAGCTGCGCAAGCGACTTCTGATCACCGTCCTGTTGGTGTTTATCTACCGCGTGGGCTGTTACGTGGTGTTGCCGGGCATTTCGCCCAGTGACATCGACGCCCTTGCCAATTTCACCAACAAGAGCGGTTTGATGCAGTTGCTCGATATGTTCTCGGGCGGTGCGTTCTCGCAGGCGTCGATCTTCGCTCTCGGTATTATGCCATACATCACAGCTTCGATTGTAATCCAGCTGTGCGGTATGGTATTGCCGTCGTTCCAGAAGATGCAGCGTGAAGGCGAGAGCGGTCGTCAGAAAATGAACCAGTATACCCGCTATCTGACCGTCGTGATCCTGTGCATGCAGGCTCCGGCTTATCTGATCAACCTTCAGCTTCAGGTCAATAGCGCAGCCAACGGCACTACTCTCGATCTGGGAATCTGGATGACCACTTATCTGACAATCATCCTTGCTGCCGGTTCGATGTTTATAATGTGGCTCGGTGAGCGTATCACCGACCGTGGTGTGGGTAATGGTATCTCCTTCATCATCTTGGTAGGTATCATTGCCCGTCTGCCGTCGGCACTGATGTTTGAATTCACCAACCGTATGCCGGGTCAAGGCTCAGGTCAAGGCGGTCTGGTGATGTTCCTTGTCGAGATTGTGTTGCTGTTCGCAGTGACCGTCGGCGCCGTGCTTCTTGTTCAGGGTACACGCAAAGTGCCTGTGCAGTATGCAAAGCGCATTGTAGGCAACCGTCAGTACGGAGGCGCCCGCCAGTATATACCTCTTAAGGTAAATGCCGCAGGTGTTATGCCCATCATCTTCGCCCAGGCCATCATGTTCATTCCTATGACCATGATCGGATTCAAGGGTGCAGACAACGGTGTGGCACACGCTCTCACTGACATCAACGGCTTCTGGTATAACTTCATCTTCTTTATCCTGATTGTGGCGTTCACATATTTCTACACAGCCATCACGGTGCGTCCCACCCAGATGGCCGAGGATATGAAGCGCAACAACGGATTTATCCCCGGCGTAAAACCGGGCAAGAAGACTGCTGAGTATCTCGATGCCATCATGTCGCGCATCACACTTCCGGGTTCGATTTTCCTGGGTGTGGTAGCTATCCTGCCTGCGTTTGCCCGCTTCTTCGGTATCAGCCAGAATTTCGCCCAGTTCTTCGGCGGCACATCGCTGCTGATTATGGTGGGTGTTGTTCTCGATACCTTGCAGCAAATTGAGTCGCACCTGATGATGCACCACTACGACGGCCTTATGAAAGAAGGCAAGATCAAGGGTCGCACCACCGGCCAGGCTTATTAATCAGACGCAAGCCAACCAACAATATCTACGCTTAAATGATTTATCTCAAGACACCGGAAGAAATCGAAGCCATGCGGGCGTCATCGACGCTTGTGAGCCAGACTCTTGGCGAGGTAGCCCGCTGGATCGAACCCGGAGTTACAACACGTAAGCTCGACACCATTGCCAGGGAGTTTATCCTTGACAATGGTGGCAAGCCTGCCTGTCTGGGCTACGAAGGATTTCCGGCCACACTGTGTATCGAGGTCAATGAGACTGTCGTGCATGGTTTTCCGTCGGATCGTGTGTTGCTCGACGGCGATATCATCGGTATAGATACCGTAGTTGAGAAAGACGGTTTCTGCGGTGATTCGTGCTATACTTTCCCTGTGGGAACTATCTCACCCGAGAAGATGGCACTTCTGAAGACAACCAAAGAGGCTCTTTATGTCGGTATCGAGGCTGCAAAAGCCGGTGCGCGCATAGGCGATGTATCGAATGCGATCCAGAGCTACTGCGAGCGTCGCAACTACAGTGTAGTGCGCGAGATGACCGGCCACGGCATCGGCCGCAAAATGCACGAGAGCCCCGAGGTGCCCAATTACGGACGACGCGGTATCGGCCCCCGTATCACCAACGGCATGTGCTTCTGCATAGAGCCGATGATCAATATGGGCAGCCGCAATATCGTGATAGCGAGCAACGGCTGGGAAGCGCTCACGCGCGACCGCAAGCCCTCTGCCCACTATGAGCACACCTTAGCTATGGTCAATGACCACATCGAAATCCTTACAACCTTTGACTACATCAAGGATGTATTAAAAGATAAATTTATTTAAACACCCATCTATGGCAAAACAATCAGCAATCGAACAGGACGGGACAATTATCGAGGCACTGTCAAACGCGATGTTCCGCGTAGAACTCGAGAACGGCCACGAAATCACCGCACATATCTCAGGCAAGATGCGCATGCATTACATCAAGATTTTGCCCGGCGACAAAGTGCGCGTAGAGATGACGCCATACGACCTGTCTAAAGGACGCATTGCTTTCCGCTATAAATAATCGAAACACTAAAAGATATGAAAGTAAGAGCTTCTGTAAAGAAACGCACTCCCGACAGCAAGATCGTCCGTCGCAAAGGACGTCTGTATGTCATCAACAAGAAAAACCCAAAATACAAACAACGTCAAGGATAAAGTATTATGGCAGTACGTATAGTGGGAGTTGACCTCCCCCAAAACAAAAGAGGTGAAATCGCCTTGACCTACATCTTCGGCATCGGCCGCAGCGCCGCCCGCAACATCCTCAACAAAGCCGGCATCGACGTAAATGTCAAGGTACAGGACTGGACCGACGATCAGGCCGCCCGCGTCCGCGAGGTAATCGGCTCAGACTACAAAGTAGAGGGTGATCTGCGCAGCGAGATCCAGCTCAACATCAAGCGTCTGATGGACATCGGTTGCTACCGTGGTATCCGTCACCGCAATGGCCTGCCCGTACGCGGCCAGAGCACCAAGAACAACGCCCGCACCCGCAAGGGCCGCAAGAAAACCGTTGCTAACAAGAAGAAAGCTACTAAATAATAATTTGACATGGCAAAAAAAACAGTCGCAGCAAAGAAACGCAACGTTAAGGTTGGTGCAGAAGGCCAGCTCCACGTTCATTCATCTTTCAACAATATCATTGTCTGCTTAGCCAACAGCGAGGGTCAGGTGATCTCGTGGTCGAGCGCAGGCAAGATGGGCTTCCGCGGATCAAAGAAGAATACTCCGTATGCCGCCCAGATGGCTGCCCAAGATTGCGCCAAAATCGCTTACGATCTTGGCCTCCGCAAAGTAAAGGCTTATCTCAAAGGCCCGGGTAACGGCCGTGAGTCAGCCGTGCGTACAATCGACGGCGCAGGCATCAAAGTGACCGAAATCATCGACGTGACACCGCTTCCCCACAACGGTTGCCGTCCTCCCAAACGTCGTAGAGTCTAAGGCCATGCGGCCCCCGGGATTATTATCCCGGCTCTGCTTTCGCTTTTAGTAAACAAACACCAACAACAGGCGGGATCAAGGCCAGCCGGTATGCCACTACCGGAGCAGTGTCCGCAATGGAGCAGACCTCTCACAACGATGCCCCGGCGAATAGACCGTATTTTAGATCACCTCTCTACGGTCGCGGCTGCGCCGGGCATGCGCTGAGCAGGCGCTCCGGAGACTCGAAGGCCTATCCCGATAAAATGATTTCAACACAATGGCAAGATACACAGGTCCCAAGACCAAAATAGCCCGTAAGTTCGGCGAACCGATTTTCGGTGAAGACAAAGTTCTGGCACGTCGCAACTTCCCCCCCGGGCAGCATGGAGCCAACAAGCGCCGCAAAACCAGCGAGTATGGCGTACAGCTCCGCGAGAAACAGAAAGCTAAATATACCTACGGTGTTCTGGAGCGTCAGTTCCGCAACCTCTTCGAGAAAGCGTCGAGCCTCAAAGGTATTACCGGTGAGATTCTTCTTCAGCTTCTCGAGAGCCGTCTTGACAACGTAGTATACCGTCTGGGCATTGCTCCTACCCGTGCAGCCGCCCGTCAGCTCGTTCTTCACCGTCACATCATCGTCAACGGCGATGTAGTGAACATCCCCTCTTACTCGGTAAAACCGGGCGATATCGTGGGTGTACGTGAGCGCAGCAAATCACTCGAGGTAATCGCCGACGCACTTGCCGGCTTCAACCACAGCAAATATCCTTGGATAGAGTGGGACGAAGCTACCCGCAGCGGAAAATTCCTCCACGTGCCTGCACGCGAAGACATCCCCGAGAACATCAAGGAGCAGCTGATTGTCGAGCTCTACTCTAAGTAATCTTATCCAATATTTCAGATCCATGGCTATATTAGCATTCCAAAAACCTGAAGAGGTAATAATGGTAGAAGCTTCCAACTTCTACGGCAAGTTCGAGTTCAAGCCTTTGGAACCCGGCTATGGCATCACCGTGGGCAACGCCCTCCGTCGCGTGCTGCTTTCGTCGCTCGAAGGCTACGCGATATCGTCGATAAAAATCGACGGCGTTAAAAACGAATTCGATGCCGTACCCGGCGTTAAGGAAGATGTCACCAACATCATCCTCAACCTCAAGCAAGTCGACCTCAAACAAAAGGTTGAAGACAGCGACTACGAGCGTGTCACCATCACCGTTTCAGGCAAAGAAGTGTTCACAGCCGGCGACATCGCCACGGCGCTCACGGCCTTTGAGGTCATGAACCCCGAGCTGGTGATTTGTCATTTGGATCCCGACGCAAGTTTCACTATCGTACTGACGATCAACAAGGGTCGCGGTTGGGTGCCTGCAGAGGAGAATGTAACTCCTCAGGACGATATCGACACCATCGCTATCGACTCAATCTACACCCCGATCAAAAACGTCAAATACACCGTCGAAAACTATCGCGTAGACCAGAAAACCGACTACGACAAACTGACTCTCGAGATAAGCACCAACGGTTCGATCCTGCCCAAGGATGCAGTCAAAGAAGCAGCGAAGATACTTATCTATCACTTCATGCTCTTCAGCAACGAGAAAATCACCCTTGAGACCACAGAGACCGATCCGGGTGAGGAATTCGACGAAGAAGTACTCCACATGCGCCAGCTTCTCAAATCGAAACTGGTGGATATGCAACTCTCCGTCCGCGCCCTCAACTGCCTCAAAAGCGCCGAGGTCGAAACCCTCGCCGAGCTGGTGGTATTCAACAAAACCGATTTGCTCAAATTCCGCAACTTCGGTAAAAAATCCCTTGTTGAACTGGAAGAGCTCCTTACGAGCTTGAACCTTTCGTTCGGCATGGATATCTCCAAATACAAACTCGATAAAGAATAAGCCCGATGCGACACAATAAAAAATTCAACCACCTTAGCCGTCAGAAGGGTCATCGCGACTCAATGCTGGCTAACATGACCATCTCGCTCATCCTCCACAAGCGCATCTTCACTACTCTTGCCAAGGCTAAAGCACTCCGTGTATATGCCGAGCCCCTTATCAACCGCGCTAAGGAAGATACAATGACCAACCGTCGTGTTGTTTTCAGCTACCTCCAGAACAAAGAGGCTGTAAAAATCCTCTTCCAAGAGATCGCTGAGAAAATCGCCCAGCGTCCCGGCGGATACACCCGTATCCTCAAAACCGGCAACCGCCTCGGCGATAACGCCAAGACTTGCTTCATTGAGCTGGTAGACTACAACGAAGCCATGCTCAAAGACAAGACAGAAACCAAGGCCAAGACCCGCCGCAGCCGTCGTAAAAACACAGCTGCCGCAGCTCCTGCCGAGAATCCCGTTGCAGAAGCTCAGGCTCAGGAGCCCGAACTTCCCGCAGCTGAATAAGGAGATTCACAAGTCAAGATATGCCCGGCGGCTCCATAGCTCGCCGGGCTTATTTTTTTTTGCATTTCGGGTGACGGTGACGCGCTGAAGCGCGCCGGCTTTTTTAAAAGGTGAAGCAGAGCTTACTTTTGAATCTTTGAGGAATGTCACAACATTTTAGGATAGTAGAAATACATTTACATGCTGAGCAATATTGAATGCATAGCGCTGCGTACTGTTCGTGTCAACGACAGCCGCAATCTGCTGTCGGTATGGAGCCGCTGCCATGGGCGGCTCACACTTGCCATGCCTTCGGGCAAAGGGCGCGAGAGCAAACGTCGCAGGGCGCTTACAGGGCCTCTGTCTCTTTTTGAGGCGGTGGTTGATATCCGACCTGACCGGGAGGTGGCGACCGTGCGGGAAATGATTCCCATGGCTACATCGCCTGCCATGCTTTTGTCGCCGATGAGAGCTGCGGGAGCGACTTTCCTTGCCGAGACGCTTGATGTGATACTGCGCCGCACCGAGGCCGACGATATACTGTCGGATTTCCTGTTCTCGGCAGTAGCGTACTATGGAGAGTGCGGGGGCAGGGCTGCTGCCAATTTCCATGTGTCGTTTCTGATCCATCTTGCAGAATTTCTCGGAATAGCTCCTGATTATGGCGAGGCGAGGCACGGATGTCTCTTTGATATCAAGGAAGGGCGCTTTGTAAGGTCGGCTCCTCTGCATGGAGATTATCTTTCATCTGTCGATTCCCGCGCACTTTTAGCCTTTGGAGAGATATCTTTGTATCATTGCGGAAGAATTTTTATAGAAAGATTTGAGCGGAGAAGGGCAATCGATATAATTTTTCACTACTATGATTTGCATTTATGTAGCCTTGAAGGGGTGAAAAGTCTGTCGATATTGCGTCAAATCTTCGACTAAACGGCCAAAATATTCGCGAATACAGACAAATTTACATTTTTCTGAAATTTTTTTGCGAAAATATTTGCACAGTAACAAAAACAGTTGTAACTTTGCAGTGCAAAAGCGATAAAGCCTATGCCTCTCCAACCAGAGCAATGAACGGTGTGGTAGATCAGCTGGTTAGATCGTCTGCCTGTCACGCAGAAGGTCGCGGGTTCGAGTCCCGTCCATACCGCAAGAGGAGAGAGGAGAATGAGAAATGGTTATCTTCGGATGTCGTTTCTCATTCTTTTTTTAAGGGCCGGTAGTTCAACGGATAGAATAGAAGTTTCCTAAACTTTTGATAGCAGTTCGATTCTGCTCCGGCCTACGAGGTGCATGAGCTTCGCTCATGCCATGAACGAAAAAAAGCGGCTAACACTTAAACGAAGAAGGCGGCTGACTCATGAACGAGGAATGCGGCTGACTCATGAACGAGAAAGGCGGCTGACTCATGAGAGAAGAAGGCATGCCACTGATGGAGACCGCACTTCTCCAAGCATAGCAAACAGCAAGCAGATTCATTACTTTATCTAATACCAATAATTATGATTGATCCGGTTTTTTGGCTTGTGCCTGTGTCGGCCGTTGTCGCGCTGATATTGGCATGGTACTTCTATCGCCAGATGTTACGGCAGGACGAGGGTACCGACACAATGAAACGCATAGCCTCGCATGTTCGCAAGGGTGCGATGTCTTATCTCAAACAGCAGTATAAAATCGTAGGCTGGGTGTTCGCTGCCTTGGTAGTGCTTTTCTCCGTGATGGCTTACGGCTTCCAGCTCCAGAACCCATGGGTGCCCGTGGCGTTCCTTACCGGCGGCTTCTTCTCAGGCCTTTCGGGCTTTCTCGGCATGAAGACTGCCACCTACGCTTCGGCACGCACGGCCAACGCGGCCCGCGAGTCTCTCAACAGCGGTCTTCGCGTAGCTTTCCGCTCGGGAGCTGTGATGGGCCTTGTGGTTGTCGGCCTCGGCTTGATAGATATTTCTTTCTGGTATCTCCTGCTTGACTGGCTTATTCCACTTGAGGGCACAGCCAAACTTGCCATGATCACCACCACCATGCTTACATTCGGCATGGGCGCTTCTACTCAGGCTCTCTTCGCGCGTGTAGGCGGCGGTATCTATACCAAAGCTGCCGATGTTGGCGCAGACCTCGTCGGTAAGGTCGAGGCAGGTATTCCTGAAGACGACCCGCGCAATCCCGCCACAATCGCCGACAATGTGGGCGACAATGTAGGCGACGTTGCCGGTATGGGTGCCGACCTCTATGAGTCGTATTGCGGCTCTATTCTCGCAACCTCGGCTCTCGGTGCGGCAGCCTATCTGCTCTCGGGCGACGAGGTAATGCAATATAAGGCAGTAGTTGCTCCCATGCTGATTGCCGCGGTTGGTATCCTGCTGTCGATATTGGGTATTTTCTGCGTGCGCACAAAAGAGAATGCAACAATCAAGGAGCTTCTGGGCTCGCTCTCGTTGGGCACGAATCTGAGCTCAGTTCTTATCGTCGCAGCCACTTTCCTTATCCTTTGGTTGCTCGGCCTTGACAATTGGGCATGGATCAGCTGCTCAGTGGTTGTGGGCCTGCTTGTAGGCGTCGTTATCGGCCGTTCTACCGAATATTATACCTCTCAGTCTTACAAACCTACCAAGAAGCTCGCCGAGAGCGGTACTACGGGCCCGGCAACTGTGATTATCTCAGGCGTCGGCCTCGGCATGGTGTCGACCGCGGTGCCTGTAATCGCCGTTGTAGCTGGCATTATACTTAGTTATTGGTTTGCGTCGGGCTTCGACTTCAGCAACGTCGCCATGGGCCTCTATGGCATTGGTATCGCCGCTGTAGGTATGCTTTCGACTCTCGGTATCACCCTTGCCACCGACGCTTACGGCCCCATCGCCGACAATGCCGGCGGTAATGCAGAGATGAGCGGTCTCGGCGAAGACGTGCGCCGCCGCACCGACGCTCTCGACTCGCTCGGCAACACTACAGCCGCCACCGGCAAAGGCTTCGCCATCGGCTCTGCAGCGCTTACCGGCCTTGCCCTGCTTGCGTCGTATATCGAAGAGATCCGTATCGGCATGGAGCGCCTCGGCGAGACTTTCGTGCAGATCGGCGACCGCACCGTGCATATCCATGAGATGTCGTTCCTCGACTTCATGGAGCTTTATGAAGTGAATCTGATGAGCCCCAAGGTGCTCTCTGGCATGTTTATCGGCTCAATGATGGCCTTCCTCTTCTGCGGCCTTACGATGAATGCCGTAGGCCGCGCCGCACAGCACATGGTAGAGGAAGTGCGCCGTCAGTTCCGCGAGATAAAAGGTATCCTCGAAGGCAAGGCTGAGCCGGATTACGCACGTTGCGTACAGATCTCAACCAAGGGAGCGCAGCGCGAGATGATTTTCCCCTCATTGCTGGCGATTGTGGCGCCGATCATCACCGGTCTGATATTCGGTGTACCCGGCGTGCTCGGATTGCTTGTAGGCGGCCTCAGCGCGGGCTTTGTGCTGGCTATCTTCATGGCCAACTCCGGCGGCGCTTGGGATAATGCCAAGAAGTATATCGAAGAGGGTAATTTCGGCGGCAAAGGCAGCGAGGTGCACAAGGCTACCGTCGTAGGCGATACCGTGGGCGATCCGTTCAAGGATACATCGGGCCCGTCGCTCAACATCCTCATCAAGCTCATGTCGATGGTGTCGATCGTGATGGCCGGCCTGACAGTGAGCTGGAGTCTGTTCTGATAGAATTATTGAGATATAAATATCAAAGTCCTTGCGGCTATTATTGCTGCAAGGACTTTGATTATGTCCACAAACAATATTAGGCTGATCATTTCGTTATACTATTAAATAATTATAAAAATATAGAAAAAGGTATGTCAGGAACTGATGAACAGCAGCAAAAATCAAACTCACAGAAAATATTGTGGCTTTCAATTATCCAAGGATATGCGATACTTTTGGTTTTGATAGGACATGTTAATGGTTATACCTACAACGAGCCTGATGAACTTTACCCATTGTCTGACTTTATACATCGTTTAAGCAGCTCGTTTCACATGCCGTTGTTCATGTTCGTGTCGGGTGGATTACTATATTTTTCACGAATTAGTAAAAATTGGTCTACAGGAAAGCTTTATAAAGATAAAGCACGGCGTCTTCTTTTACCGTTTATATTCTTTACTATAGTAGGGTTTGTGGCGAAGATCCCATTTATGTCGGTTGCTAAAACAGCTCACGATATGAGCTTTTACGGGTTTCTTAATGCATTTTTTTCACCAATTCAAGGACCTCTGAAAGAGATGTGGTTTGTAGGCACATTGATGTGGCTTATGGCGTTGTATCCGGTATATAAGTCGATGTTAAAGAATCCTTTTACAGAGATAATGCTATTGGTTATCACATTGATACCGTTTATTGATGGAGTAAAACCCAATATAGATGGTTGGTTTCATCTTTCGGGTGTGTTTTCATACGCTTTTTATTTTGTGGCAGGCATGTTGTTTTTCAAGTACAACATGACTGCTTTGTTCGAGAAGAGCAAAGCAGCTGTGGTATGTGTGACTGTGTGCTATCTATGTCTTTTCTTTCTTGATATAGAGTCGCTTAAGTTACTGACTGTTGTTACGGGGATTCTTGCGACCTTTGGCATAGGCGTACACGTTGCGAAGCGTTTCCCTCATTTGTTCAGTTCATTCCGCGATCATTCTTTCCAAATATTCTTGGTAGGTATATTTCCGCAGATGATTATTGAGCTACTTGTATGGCGACATGTTCATGCTGCCGGCATGCAATTGCCATATTTTATAGTGAGTGTATCGTTGGCTTTGTTTACAGGAGTGCTTGTAAGTAAGATAGGTCAAAGATTATCTTCGAAGTATCTGAGATGGTGCCTTGGGCTTAAATAATATGCCCAAGGTACTTCAGTGCTTCCGGTAGATACGGTGGCGGTCGGCGACGACGTAGTCGACGGGGATGTCGAATTCGTCGGGCTCGAGGTCGTCGACGAGCTGGAAGTCGTAGCATATACCGATTGTAGTGGCACGCGAGCGGCTAAGCAGACGGTCGTAATAGCCCTTTCCGCGGCCCACACGGTTGCCGTGGCGGTCGTAGGCAACGGCAGGTACTATCACGAGGTCAATGTCGTTTATAGCGACTGTATCGTCGCCGTCGGGCTCCTCGATATTGAAGGCGCCCAGATGCAGGCGCGAGCGGTCGTAGGGCAGTATCTCGAGATTGAGACCATTGACCCGCGGCAGGAAAAAGCGCTTGCGTCCGGCCCAGCGGTCGATAAAGCCGCGGGTCGAGAGCTCGTCGGGCAGGGAGTGGTACATGAGCACTCGCTCGGCCATCATGAAGGCGGCGGTGCGCTCCAGGGCTGCAAACACGCGGTCGGCGGCCTCGGCGCGCTCGGCTGCGCTGAGCAGACTCTTGCGCGCCTTGACGCGCATACGTATGGTATCCTTATTCATGTCGGGTATCCTCCTCGGGTTGCTGCGGCACCACTTGGGCGGCTGCGCCCGAGCGTATCTGCCGCACGGCCTCGCGCACCACCGGGTCGGTGTCGTTGATTATCTCATAATATGCGTTCATACCCAGTATATCGCCGGCTATGAGCGCTTTCAGCTGATTAACAATCAGCCCGGCCGAAATGTTTATGTAGTACCAGCGGGCGGGGATGCCGTTGGACACGGCGTAGTGTATAAACGAGCTGAGCAGCACGTCGCGCCCCGGGAGCAGCCGCAGCAGCTCCTCGACGTCGCGCGCCTGCGAGAGCTGGGCGCGGTTGAGGTCGGCGTACTCGTATGCAAACTTTTGGAGCAGACCGGCATTTGACACGGCGATGTAATATGAGCTGTAGCCGGTGGTGTCGGAGGGCACGAAGACGTCGGGCATGATGCCGCCGCCGCCGTATACCTTGCGGCCGCCTACGGTGCTGAATACCTTGTCGGCGTCAAACTTCACGCTGTCGGCGCTGAAAATCTCGCCATTGGCGTAGCGGTCAAAGATTTCGGAGTCGTAGCTGTCGTTGTTGCCGCGGGTGTAGTCTTTCTGTATGCAGCGCCCGGCGGGGGTGTAGTATCGCTGCACGGTGAGGCGCAGCTGCGAGGAGTCGGGCAGCGATATCTGGCGCTGTACCAGCCCCTTGCCAAATGAGCGGCGGCCGATGATGAGGCCGCGGTCGTTGTCTTGCACGGCGCCGGCGACTATCTCCGAGGAGCTGGCCGAAAACTCGTCGATGAGCACCGTGAGCGGGGCGTCGGCAAAGATGCCGGTGCCGTCGGCGAGCCAGTTGGTATTCTCTACCTCGCGGCGACCCTTGGTCTGCACGATGGCGCGGTACGGCTCGAGAAACTCGTTGGCGATGAGTATGGCCTGGTCGAGCATACCGCCGGTATTGCCCCGCAGGTCGAGCACGTAGCTGCGGGCGCCCTTGGCGCGCAGTGAGTTGAGCGCCTGCAGAAACTCGGCATACGTATTCTGCGCAAACTTGCCCAGCCGCACGTATCCGATGTCGCCGTCGAGCATATACTGCGCGTTGACCGAGCGCGAGGGTATCTCGCCTCGCTCTATCTCAAACTTGAGGGGCCGCGCGGCGCCGGTGCGGCGCACTGTGAGCTCGACCTTGGAGCCTTTCTCGCCGCGCAGGGTCGATAGCACATCCTCGTTGGTGATGGAGCGGCCTGTCATGGGACGGCCGTCGACGGCCACGATGCGGTCGCCGGCCTGCATACCGACGCGCTCCGCCGGCCCGCCGGCCACTATCTCGACCACACAGATGGTGTCGGCCATGAGCTGAAACTGTATGCCGACGCCGTAAAACGAGCTTTCCAGGTCGCGGTTGACGCGGTCGAGGTCGCTGCGGGCGATATACACCGAGTGCGGGTCGAGATTGCGCAGCATCTCGGGGATAGTCATCTCGATGAGGCTGTCGACTTCGATGGCCTCGACATACTCGTCGCCCACGATTTCGTAGATTTTCTGCAGCTTGGCCTGGCCGGGAGTGGCTTTGTCGCCGCCGGCGAGCAGAAATCCGGCCCACAGGCCGGCCACGATCGCCGCCGCCAGCATCAGCGGCAGCCATATGTATATGCGTGATGATTTCTTCATATCTTGTCGTCGTCGATGAGCACACACTCCACACCGGCCCGCCGCAGCAGGTCGACGCCGTCGGTGATGCGGTACAGCTCGCTGAACACTACCCGCCGTATGCCGGCCTGGATGATGAGCTTGGCACACTCGACGCATGGCGAGGCGGTGACATAAAGCGTGGAGCCCTCGCTGGAGTTGTTGCTGCGGGCTACCTTGGTGATGGCGTTGGCCTCGGCATGTAGCACATAGGGCTTGGTGACGCCGCCCTCGTCTTCACATACGTTTTCAAATCCGGCGGGGGTACCGTTGTAGCCGTCGGCGCCGCCATCATAACCGCAGACACCGCAAACATCCCCAGGGTTATCCGTATCTTCTGCCGCAGACTCATCATGCTCCTCCTTATTCAACTCTACAATCCAATTCCTTCTTACTCAATATCCAATTCCTTCGCCATGTCGTTCAAATTGATGGTCAGAATCTTGGACACCCCCTTTTCCTGCATGGTCACGCCGTACAGCACGTCGGCCTCCTCCATGGTGCCCCGGCGGTGGGTGATGACGATAAACTGTGTTCTGGCTGACATGTTGCGCATATAGTGGGCGAAGCGCACCACGTTGCTGTCGTCCAGAGCGGCCTCGATCTCGTCCATCACCACAAATGGGGTGGGGCGGACCTTTAAAATGGCAAAGTACAGGGCAATGGCCACAAAGGCCTTCTCCCCACCGGACAGCAGAGTGATGATTTTCAGCGCCTTGCCCGGCGGCTGGACCTTGATCTCGATGCCGCAGTTGAGGATGTCCTCCGGGTCCTCCAGCTCCAGGGTGGCCTTGCCGCCCCCAAACAGCTCCAAAAAGGTCTGGCCGAAGGCCTCGTTGATGGTGGTGAACTCCCGCTGGAAGATGGTCTTCATCTCGTTGGTGATGCCGGCGATGATCTCCTCCAGCTCCTTTTTGGCCTTGTCCACGTCGTCCCGCTGGTCGGTGAGGTAGGTATAC
>OFGC01000134.1_pt1 | contig 85448 bp, 77 predicted proteins | sample 1521691 | NCBI WGS metagenome assembly OFGC01 (sample SAMEA3504121, study PRJEB24116) | mouse gut metagenome | biome: mouse gut; feature: mouse-associated habitat; material: faeces | place: Denmark | collected 2011
GAGCCGCCAATTTCCGTTGGCGGCTTAATGGCATGTATAGGGGGAACGCCCAGCGCCCCCACAGATAGCCCGTGCACAATCTGCTTTACTTCTTTATCAAGGCGCGGCCTTGGATTCTGTTTGTCATCTATTTGGTGGCAAGCTGCATCTTGTTGTTCCGTAACAATCCGTATCAGCATTCGATATATCTCACATCGGCTAACAACATAAGTTCCGCAGTCTACAACACGGCAGCCGGCATAACATCCTATTTCAATCTGCGTGACATCAACGAAGACCTACAGCGTCGCAATTCCGACCTCGAGCTGGAAGTCCTCAACCTCAAGGCACGCATTCAGAAATACCACGAGATGGATTACGCCATGTCCACCCCGGTCGATTCGTCACTCTCACGCTATAATTTCATCATAGCCCACGTGATAAACAACAGTGTGCATCGTACACACAACTATATCACCATCGAGAAAGGCGAGCTCGACGGCATACGTCCGGAAATGGGTGTCGTGGACCAGAACGGGGTCGTCGGCAAAGTCAACGTCACCGGACCGCACTCGGCTCGAATCATATCATTGCTCAACAACAACCTGCGTCTATCCTGCAAAGTCAAGGGCAATGACCAGGTAGGGTCTCTTGTATGGAATGGCGACGACTACCGTGAAGCCGTGCTTGAGGAAATTCCGCGTCATGCCGAATTCACTCCCGGAGACACCATCGTGACCAGTGGATACTCCACCTCCTTCCCCGAAGGGGTACCGGTAGGCGTGATTGTAGACGAACTCAAGGGGTACGACGAAAATTTCTACGCATTGCGCGTGCGTCTATTCACAGACTTCTCCACATTAAGCACAGTTCGGGTTATAGTCGACAACATGTCCGACGAACTGAAGGAAGTCGAACGCGACATCGAGAACATGAGTAAACCAAACTAACGAATACAAGCATGTCCAAATCCGCCCTACAGCTATTCTTGATAACCGTAATATTGGTTCTGGCACAGGTGATTGTATTCAAAAACATCTGCCTGTTCGGGATAGCGGTGCCGTTTGCTTTCATCTATTCACTACTGAGATTGCCGGTCACACTATCCCGTGAGTGGCTCTACACCATAGGATTCGCTCTCGGATTGACCGTCGATATATTCACCGACACATGTGGCATGAACGCATTTGCATGCACCGTCTCCGCTGCCCTACGCCGCCCGGTATTAAGGCTCTACTTCCCACGCGACGATGAACTCACCGACCCCTACCCGTGCATATCATCGTTGGGACTGGTCACTTATGCGAAATATGCCTTGTCTATGTCATTGGTTTATTGCGCACTCATTTTCATCATCGAAGCATTCTCTTTCTTCAACATCCTGCGGCTGATTTTGGAAATTGCAGGTAGCACCATTCTTACCACCATGTTCCTTATCGGCATTGACAGCCTAACTATACGCCATCGTGAGAAAAGACTATAACCTCGAAAAACGTAAATACGTAATCGGAGGATTCATAGTAATAATAGTCCTCATCTATCTCATCCGCTTGTTCAACCTACAGGTATTGGACAGCCGATACAAGGACGATGCCGACTCCAATGCATTCCTCCGAAAAGCCATATTTCCTTCGCGCGGAGTCATCTATGACCGTAACGGCAATGTGGTGGTGTACAACCGCCCTGCATACGACATCATGATGATACCCAAGGATGTGCACCCATTCGACACTCTGGATTTCTGCCGCACCCTCAACATTTCACCCGAGCAGTTGAAAAAACGCTTTTCCGACATGAAGGACAAGCGTCTCAACCCCGGATATTCATCATACTCTCCGCAGACCTTGCTCACTCACCTTAGCCCTGAAGACTATGGCAAACTTCAGGAAAAGATGTACCGCTTCCCGGGATTCTTCATCCAGAAAAGAATTCTGCGCGAATACAACTACCATTGCGCGGCAAATGTATTGGGCAACATTCGCGAAGTATCACCTACCGACATCGAACGCGACCCCTATTACTCCCGTGGCGACTATACCGGCGACCTCGGTGTAGAGCGTAGCTATGAAAAATACCTACGTGGCGAGAAAGGAGAGGAGATTCTGATACGCGATGCCCGTGGACAGATTCAAGGACGCTTTGAGGATGGCGCACGCGATAAAAAGGCTATCTCGGGCAAGAATCTTACATTAGGCATAGATATCGAGCTGCAGGAATACGCTGAACAGCTCATGCGCAATAAGATTGGTGCCGTGGTTGCCATCGAACCGGCAACAGGCGAGATACTCGCTATGGTCACAAGCCCTTCGTACGACCCGTCTCTGCTGGTAGGCCGCGAGCGCGGTAAGAATTATGCCGCCCTAAGAAGCAATCCACAGAAGCCCTTGCTTGACCGTTCCATACAGGGCGCCTACCCCCCCGGTTCTACATTCAAACCAAGTCAGGGACTTATTCTCCTTCAGGAAGGCATAATAAACCTCTCCACCCCATTCCCATGCTACAGAGGATATATCAATGGCGGGCTACGCGTAGGATGCCACCCACACGGATCGCCCATTCCATTGAAACCGGCATTGCAGACATCATGCAACGCATTCTTCTGTTGGGGATTCAAAGCCATGATTGACCGTCGCAGCAAATACGGTACCCCGGCAAAAGCATTTGAAGTTTGGAAAAATTACCTTGTGGAACTTGGATACGGATACCGCTTGGGGGTTGACATCCCCGGAGAGAGCCGAGGTTTTATACCCAACGCAAAGTTCTATAATAAGATTTATGGTGAGGACCGATGGAGTGCCAACTCCATCATATCCGTATCGATAGGTCAGGGCGAGATTCTTGCCACACCGTTACAGATAGCCAATCTTGGAGCCACCATAGCCAACCGTGGTTGGTACGTGACACCGCACATAGTCAAGGAGATTCAGGACACCGTACTCGAACCCGAGAAACTCACGCGCCATCAGCCGCATATCGACCGCCAACACTTCGAAGCCGTGGCAGAAGGCATGCGTATGGCAGTTACCGGTGGTACTTGTCGTCTTGCCAATCTGCGCGATGTGGAAGTATGCGGAAAAACCGGTACAGCTCAGAATCCACACGGCCGCGACCACTCGGTATTCTTGGGTTTTGCCCCGTATCACGACCCGAAGATTGCAATATGCGTTTACGTTGAGAATGCCGGATTCGGTGCCACCTTTGGAGTCCCTATAGGCAGTCTGCTCATCGAAAAGTACCTGAAAGGCTCAATTGCCGACGATCGCAAATACATCGAGGACCGAATGTTGAACTCTAACACCATAATCTACAGTGGAGTCAAGAAACACTAACATATCTCTTTTCCGTAACATCGACTGGGTGACGATAATCATATATCTGATAATGATTATCGCCGGTGTATTCAGTATCTACGCCGCGAGCTACGACTTCGACCACGCGAGTCTTTTTGACCCCGACGAATTTTCAGGCAAGCAGATACGATGGATTGGTCTTGCACTGATACTCGGTGTGATTCTGCTGCTGTTCGACTCGCGCGTTTACGAAACCTATGCCTTCCCCATATACATAATGCTGCTTTTGGTTATGCTCGTTACTATTTTTGTAGCTCCTGACATCAAAGGTTCTCGCTCCTGGTTGGTATTTGGTCCGTTACGCTTCCAGCCGGCTGAATTCGGGAAGTTCGCTACGGCATTGGCATTGGCAAAATTATTCAGCGGGTATAATTTCAAACTCAATGCTTCGCGCAACAACTATATCCGTGCATTAGCCATAATATTCATCCCTATATTGCTTATCCTTGCCCAACGTGAAACAGGGTCCGCACTCGCCTATATGGCATTGTTCTTTGTTCTGTACCGCGAAGGTATGAGCGGACTGGTATTGTTGGCGGCATTATGTGCAGTGGTGTTTTTTGTAGTGGCGGTGAAATACACCGACACTTTATTCATGGGCATACCTTTGGGCGAGGCATTGGTGTTCATGCTCATCATGGCAATAATGGTGTGTATGCTTGTGGTGTATTGCAAACGGTTTGAAGCGGCACGCAATGTGTTGATATGGTTCTGCGGCACCGGACTGATTGTGGCTATACTCGGTGCATTCGGCATCAATGTGCCAGGATTGGTTTATTTCCTTTCGGTCATATTCATTGCCTGTTTCTATTGTGTATTGTTATCCATGAGGGCAAAAGCAAAGAAACTATTGATTACAGTCGGAGCCACGGTGATATCTGTAGTATTCCTGTTCTCTGTCAACTATGCATTCACATCCGTGCTGCAACCCCACCAACAGCAACGTATACGAGTGACACTCGGCATTGAGGATGATTTGCTGGGAGCCGGCTACAATGTCAACCAGTCAAAGATAGCCATTGGCTCGGGCGGGTTCGCCGGAAAAGGATTTCTCAACGGCACACAGACCAAACTTAAATACGTCCCCGAGCAGCACACCGACTTCATTTATTGCACCATTGGTGAAGAACAAGGGTTTATCGGCTCCTCATTGCTCCTGATGCTGTTTTTGATACTGATACTGCGTGTGCTGCACATAGCCGAACGGCAGCCATCTGTGTTCGGCAGGGTCTATGCTTATTGTGTAGCTTCATATTTCATATTCCATCTTGCCATAAATATAGGTATGGTAATCGGCCTCTGTCCGGTAATAGGTATCCCCTTACCATTCTTCAGCTACGGTGGTTCCTCATTATGGAGCTTCACATTTCTGCTGTTCATTCTGCTGCGTATCGACGCCAGCCGACGCGAACACCCATCCTATGGATAAAATAGCACTACAATTTTTTTGCATCTCATAGGGGCTTTTATTAATTTTGTGACAGAATGGAAAGTTTGCTGTACATAGCATTCACAGGATTTCTCATAGGTGTGTTCGTATCAGCGCCAATGGGTCCTATCGGTATGCTCGTGATTCAGCGCACTCTCAATAAAGGTCGCAGCGCGGCATTTTATACCGGCATAGGAGCTGCCCTATCCGATATGTTCTATTGCCTTCTTACAGGAATGGGACTTTCATTCGTTACCGATTTCATTGAATCAAACCAGAATATACTCCAGATTATAGGCTCGGTAGTTCTGATTGTCTATGGAATATATCTGTTCCGCAACAATCCGTCACGCGCACTTCGCCCTCCCACGGAATACGCCAATACCTACTGGCGCGATTTCGGAACAGGCTTCCTGTTCACATTCTCCAATCCTCTGATACTTTTCTTCATCATAGGATTGTTTGCGCGTTTCAATTTCATGGATCCGCATTACCGTTTCTACCACTACATCTTAGGTTATATCAGTATAATAGTGGGAGCCGTATGCTGGTGGTTCATGATTACATTTTTTGTCAACAAAGTCCGTAGTCATTTCAATGTCCGCTCAATGTGGATGATCAACCGTATCATAGCCGTTCTGCTTCTCATAATGGCAATCATTGGATTTGTCCACGGAATCAAAAACCTTATAAACTATGTCTGAAAACAAACCCACCCTCTCCGTTCCTTATATCCCGGAACTTGACAATCTTGAAGTAGAAGACATCATCAAACAGCTCGACGACAATGGCCGCCGTGAAACCGTAGGATGCTTGAACTGGAAAGAACAGTTCCCATATCATCCGCTCACATCGTTCACTATAGCGCATTCGGGCACACACATCTACATCGACTTCTTCGTACGCTGCAACTATCTGCGTGCCGTGAATTACGAAAACAATTCAAGCGTGCACCAGGATTCCTGTGTAGAGTTTTTCGTTGCCCCCACCGGACAAGTCCCCTACTACAACTTTGAGTTCAACTGCATAGGCACCATCCATGCCGCATGCAGAATGGATCGCCACAACGGCACCCCACTGACCGACGAACAACTGAATCGCGTTCGACGCTATCCGTCTTGTGGAACTCGTCCGTTTGAAGAACTTGAAGGCATGTTCACTTGGAACATTCTTGTGGCTATTCCGCTCGACATAATGGGCGTAAAATATGAAGGCAAGCCTATACACATGCGAGGCAACTTCTACAAATGCGCCGATGCGACTGCAAGCCCCCACTTCCTAAGCTGGGCGCCCATCGATACTCCCGAACCTGATTTCCACCGCCCGGAATTTTTCACAGACATAACTCTTGAATAAAATCTTGAATATTTTTTCTCGGCAAACTATTTGTCGTATTAAAAATATACTGTATCTTTGCAGTGCGAAAAGGGAAACGCCATCCCTGCTGCAGATACATACGGCGATTTAGTGTAGTGGCCTAGCACGCCACCCTCTCACGGTGGAGACCCGGGTTCGATTCCCGGATTCGCTACACAAAACAGGAAGTTCTCATCTGACAAGAGTACTTCCTGTTTATTTTCACGGCTTCTGATTTTATCTTAAAAAATTGGACATTTGCGGATAATTGTATTAACTTTGTGTAAACTCAAAACTTACCATTAGACATGGCTCCCCTGTTTTCCATAATCACCGTAACCTACAATGCCGAATCCACACTACCTCCTACGCTGAAAAGCGTGAAAGAGCAGACATGTAGTGACTATGAATACTTGATTATGGACGGAGCATCCAAAGATTCTACCGTGCAATTAGCCAGGGAATCCGGCATTGCCAACATTCGCATAACATCAGAACCGGATGCCGGACTGTACGACGCAATGAACAAGGCAATGGATATAGCCACAGGAAAATACCTGATATTCCTGAATGCAGGCGACACTTTCCATACCCGGGATACCTTACAGACGATTGCCGATACCATTAAAGACAATAATTATCCGGGAATAGTATATGGGCAGACACAATTGGTCAACGCCGACCGCCGGCGTATAGCCGACCGCCATCTTTCAGCTCCGGAACACCTCACCTACAGGAGCTTTGCCGACGGAATGCTCGTATGCCATCAAGCATTCATTGCATTAGCACGCATAGCCCCGTCCTATAACTTGCAATATCGATTTTCTGCCGACTACGACTGGTGCATACAATGCCTGCAACATTCCCGCAAGAACGTATACATACCTGCCACAATCATTGACTACCTCAACGAAGGCGTAACCACATCCAATCACAAGGCATCGCTCATAGAACGATTTAATATCATGCGGTATTACTATGGCAATTTCACCGCCGTAATGAAACACATGAAATTCATTCCACGTTTCATTGCCCGCAAACGCCACATGAAAAAATGCTCCGTTAAAGAATAGAAACAATATAATAATTGATACAATGAAATACTATATAGCATCAAACGGTCAACCTGAAGGCCCATATACTATTGAGGAACTTGCATCGCGCAACATCTCTCCGGACACATTGGTATGGAATGAAACTTTCACCAATTGGATTCCTGCCGGCAATGTCGATGAACTGAATCAAACACTATTCTGCAATCAGACATTCAATGGTCCGCAACCACCTACCCCGACCTATGCACCCGGTTCATACATACCTCCTCAGGCTCCTAATTACGGATATCAGCAACCAATTAACGTATGCCCTAAAACCTGGTTGGTGGAATCCATTCTTGTCACATTGTTCTGCTGTATGCCATTTGGCATAGTAGGCATAATCAAAGCTTCAAGCGTGGAATCAAAATTCCGTGCGGGAGATTACGAAGGTGCCTTAGAGGCGTCCAAATCAGCCGGAAAATGGACCAAACTCGGATTTTTCATATCCATAGCCGTTTATATATTGTATTTCTTGTTCATAATCGGAATGGCATTCCTGGGCGTTGCTGCCGGAAACACGGTATTCTAAAATATGATTCTATTCAACACAACATTTCACGTGCACAAGAATGCCGATACCGCATTCCGCCAATGGATTAGCCACACCTATATCCCTGCGGCATTGGAGTCGGGACTTTTATCCTCACCATTATTCACCCGCATAATGATAGAGACCGACCCGGAAGCCAAAAGCTACGCCCTTCAGTTTACTGCTCAATCCGAGCATGATGTGGAGATGTGGCGTAACGGCATCGCAGCCGACCATCTTCACGCACTTTCAGCCAGACACGGTGAATCCGTATTGCACTTTTCCACCCTTATGGAAATCCTGCAACCATAAATCCTTCAAAGATGCCATCCATAAAAGAATTCGAAAAAATAATCATAGGCATTGACCCCGGAACCAACATAATGGGTTATGGCATACTCGGAGTTAACGGAAAGAAGCCCGACATGATAGCCATGGGGGTGATTGAGCTCAGCAAATTCGAGAGCCACTACATGCGACTGCGACGTATATACGACCGCGTATTGTCTCTGGTAGAGCAATACCTGCCGGATGAAATGGCTATAGAAGCTCCATTCTTCGGCAAGAACGTACAGTCCATGCTGAAACTCGGACGCGCACAAGGGGTAGCCATGGCGGCGGCACTGTCACGGCAAGTCCCCATCACGGAATACGAACCGCGTAAAATCAAGATGGCTATCACCGGCAACGGTGCTGCATCAAAAGAACAAGTACAGGAGATGCTCCGGCGCATACTCAATCTCAAATCCGAGCAGCTTCTACCACAATTGGATGCTTCCGATGCACTTGCCGCAGCACTATGTCACCATTATGAGTCAAGCAGGCCACAAATCGAAAAAGGGTGCCGCTCATGGAAAGATTTCATAGCCAAAAATCCACAACGGGTGAAATGAGTATTTTATTTGTACGATACCTCTATTTTGTTTAACTTTGCCATACATACCATACGCTACTTAAATCTATAATATAAAGATATGTACAAATTCGACAACCGCATCGTAATTACGCTTGATGCCGGCGGCACCAACTTTGTGTTCGGAGCCATGCGCTCCAACGACTTCATCGTTGACCCGATAACAATGCCGTCCAATGCACATGACTTGGATCTGTGTCTTTCCACTATGGTAAGCGGATTTGAGCAAATCATTGCCAAACTCGATGAAAAACCCGTGGCTATAAGCTTCGCATTCCCCGGTCCGGCCGATTACCCCCATGGAATTATCGGTGGATACCTTCCCAACTTCCCTTCATTCCGCGACGGCGTAGCCCTTGGTCCGTTCTTGGAAGAGAAATTCGGCATCCCCGTATTCATCAATAATGATGGCGACCTCTATGCTTTTGGTGAAGCCATAGGCGGCATACTACCCGAAATAAATCAACGTCTCGCTGAACTCGGCAGCACAAAAACCTATACGAATCTGCTTGGATACACATTCGGTACCGGATTCGGCATGGGCATGGTCATTGACAACCACCTTAACCGTGGCAACAACTCATGCGCTGAGACATTCTGTCTACGACACAAAAATCACCCCGAAGTATTCGTAGAGGAAGGCGTAGCCATCCGTGCTATAAAGCGCGTATATGCCGAAAAATCCGGTGACATCAACCACACATTCGAACCCAAAGACATCTGTGACATAGCTGAAGGAAAAATTCCCGGAAACAAGGAAGCTGCAATAGCTGCCTTTGAGGAATTTGGAGAGATAGCCGGTGATGCAATCGCTACCGCAGTCACCCTCACCGACTCATTGGTTGTCATCGGCGGCGGTCTGACCGGCGCACGCAAATTCTTCATGCCGTCACTCATGAAGCAACTTCGTGGCGTGCTTCACACCATTAAAGGCGAAGAAATCCCACGCATGCCTTCAAAAGCATTCGATCTAGACAATGAAGAGGAATTCGTACAGTTCGCACATGGCGCTGCACGCCCCATAAAGGTTTACGGCACAGAACGCACCGTTATTTACGACCCGCAAAAAGCTACCGGTGTGGCAATAACCAAACTGGGTGCAAGTAAAGCTATCTCAATCGGTGCATATTCATTCGCTCTATCTATGATTGACGAAAAGCAATAACCCGGACTTTAGATAACCATAGAAAAAGAATCTGAAACAGATGTTTCAGATTCTTTCTTTATTTCTTCCGATACGTTGGCGGCTTAAAACATCGGCACCACATTCAACCGCATCAAAAATTTAGATACAAACGGAAAACTCCCGAATTAAAACGGCTTCTCTTTTCTGACGTCATTACGGTAACCCAATAAGCGACTTCGTTTATATATAATCCTAATCAGAAACGAAGTCACAATTATACTGAGTATCACCGCCTCCCTATCGAAAGAGGATGACGAAACGCCTATCTCATTGAAATCAACTCCTCCGCGGGCACTAATCCACATGCTCACAGCAGCGCATGTGTTATTTACTATATGGGCGATTACTGCGATCCATACCGACCCACTCCACCACGCCAGATAACCGAAAAATGCTCCGAGAAGCAAACGTGGCACAAACCCGAAGAACTGCATGTGAATGGCACTGAACACTACAGCAGTAATCCATATCGCCACATGCGCATTAAACGGAGTCGTAATCAACAGTCGCTGAAACGTACCGCGGAAAAACAATTCTTCAGAGAATCCCGCAAGAATCCCCATAATCAGAATAGCCAATACAAGACTGCCCACCGATGTCCCGGAGATAAGCGCCTTAACCATATCACCTGCCGACTGCTCGCTGCTGCGCATCCACGATTCCAACCCGCTCATTGATTCAGGCAACGTCAAATTTTCATTCCATGAAATCACCACATTCATGGCGGGCACACTCGCGACCAAAGCCGCTATTACCAGTACGACACTCGCCACATCGGGTTTACGGTCTATCGATAGAAATGTTGCCGGACGCCTTGTAATTATCATCGCAGTAACCAACGCCGGTAGTATAAACATCACCAAATCTTGCAGTACCGTAGCTATACGCATGCGAGCCGGCGACATTCCGCCATACAGCACGATACCCACAATGACACTACCAATAATGAAACACAAAGCGGTAGCGCATATAAAAAGCACAAAACGCTGTGCCGGCGATACATTAAATCTAATCATATCTCAATATCTAAAAATCCAAATAAAAATCACCGGTCAAGGCACGGTATTCCTCTGTAAACCGCCCCATCGAATCTCTGATACATAACACATCATGCACAGGCAGTCTATCCTCACGACCAACCTGCCATAACAAGCGTTTGGCAGCCTTACCGGGGGCAGTCACCACCTCCGTAACATGTTGTATGTTTAACTTGTGCAGGCAACATGCCCATTCGATATCCTCCCGTCTATCTACAGGAGATACCATACACAGACACCCATCAGACGACAACGATTCCGATGCCACCCGTATCAGATCGGCATAAGACAATGTATCATCATGCCGGGCGCTATTACGGGCAAGCCCATGCGCCTTCAACGCATTTTTAAAAAACGGCGGATTGCTGACTATCAAATCCGGTACCGGCAATTCATTATAGCATTTCAGCACATCGTCATACACCACCCGCACACGCCGGCTCCACTCCGAAGCACGAACATTAGCCGATGACTCTTCAGCAGCATCAGAATCTATCTCTATTCCTATTATGTCCATATTATCGGTACGCTGAGCGAGCATCAGAGTTATCAAACCGGTACCACATCCCACGTCCCATGCCGTCCGCGCATTTGACACATCCGCCCAAGCTCCCAGCAACACCCCATCAGTACCAATCTTCATGGCACTTTTTTCGTTTGCTAATTCAAAACGCTTGAACCGGAACACCGATTTATCAGCCGATTTATCAACCATAACAATGCAAAATTAGTAAAAAGCATCAAAAACAGCACTAAAAAATCATCAAACACTTGCACAATTAAAATAAAACACATACCTTTGCACCCGTAATTCTCAAGGAGAGATGGCAGAGTGGTCGATTGCGGCGGTCTTGAAAACCGTTGAGGGTCACACCTCCGGGGGTTCGAATCCCTCTCTCTCCGCCACCAAACAACCCAAGTCCTGTAAGCACCCCGCCTACAGGGCTTCCCTTTATTAGCCACCAATCCATACACTTGGTGACCCCAGCCGAATAATAGAACGAGCTAATTGTAAAAAGCACAAAGAAATTGGACATATAGGACTACTATACAACTATTTACATACACCCAAAAGCTTTCACTTCCCACCAAAAACAGTATTTGTAGATCCAATTGCAAAAAAGATTTACTTCTTGATTTCAGATGCAGTGCCTGGGAAGGACAACAAAATAGTTCGTCCAGATGTTAGTATTGCGACTATATATTGAACATCTCACACATTATGATTGTCAAGCTACATTCTTCGGTATTCAGTGTTCTCGTGGTAATAGCGTCCCTGCTATCGCCACATGTCAATGCATTGGGTCCATTGGATGAATCTGATAAGATTGAATATGCATATTGCTTACATAATGATTTGAAACAGATATACAGCACATGCTTCACCACAACCCATGATTGCAGTATATCAAATACCAAAAGTCCTCTACGAACTACCGTTTTATCAATAAACATACATCCATATATACGGTTACATAAATGCAATATACTTATTATGAATTGCGTACTACGCGAATAATGTGTGACAATCATACTTTTTTTGCAGGATGCATACATCCCGTAATGTTATATGCCTCACTATTCACAATTTTTTATGGAATACATATTATTATATTTAATCGGTGCACTGGCACTTTCATTTTTATGTTCGGTTCTTGAAGCCGTATTATTGTCGACACCCGTGTCTTATATCTCCATGAAGGAAAGCCAAGGAGTGAAAAGCGCAAGCCTGATGATGCGCTACAAAACTAACATAGACCGCCCGGTAGCGGCAATACTATCTCTGAACACGGTGGCACATACGATAGGCGCCGCCGGTGTTGGTTCAGAATCCGTAAAGGTATTCGGCGAAGCTTACTTCGGCATTATATCAGCAATACTCACGCTGCTTATCCTTGTCTTATCCGAGATTATCCCTAAAACCATTGGGGCATCTTACTGGCGGGAACTCGCCATGCCTTCTGCAAAAATCATACGTGTACTGATATTCCTTACATATCCTTTGGTATGGTTGTCAGAACTTCTGACCCGTTGCTTCGCCCCAAAAATCCAGCCCTTAACAGTCAGTCGCGAAGAGGTAGCCGCCATGGTCGATATGGGAGAGGAAGAGGGTGTATTTGAAGCAGAGGAAAGTCAGATAATCAAAAATTTCCTGAAACTCGAAAAGGTAAAGGCATCACAGATTATGACACCGTACGTAGTCGTTGAATCGACATGTGCCCAAACCACCATGCAGGAATTTCACGACAACCCCAATTTATCCAACTTCTCACGCATACCGGTATACAATGACCAGAACGAATTTATCTGCGGATACGTGTTGAAATCCAATGTATTGGAAAAGATTTGTTCAGGTAAAACCAACGAGAGCATATCCGGCATCATGCGCCCGATACTATTTTTCTCTGAAAACGACAGTGTTTCTGACATTTGGAAATCCATGCTTGAAAAGAAGGAACATATTTCCGTAATAACCGATGAATATGGATGTATGCGTGGAATCGTGACTATGGAGGACGTTATCGAAACGATGCTTGGTGTGGAAATAATCGACGAGTGCGACACCGTACCTGACCTACAGGCTGTGGCGAGAGAAAAATTCTCAAAACATGTGTTATCACATCAGACAGACTGACCACATACGTAAAAGACAATTCACCCCATGCCGTAGATAAGCTCTTATGACTATCTACGACAACCGGAATTTACGTCGCCATAGATATGCCAATGCGATGATAGCGAGTGTGAGCAGTTCTGACAATGGTATCGCGAGCCATAGTCCGGATACTCCCAGCAGTCGTGGTAGCACTATAAATCCGGGGACCATGAATATGATACCTCTCAACAACATATATGATATGGACCTAACCGATTGTTCGCAACTCTGGTAGTAGCCTATGAAGGTTATATTGATGGCGAATGGCAATGCGCACAGCCCGAGAAGAGGCAACCCGGCAGCCGTTATGTTATATGCCACATCCGCAGAATCAATAAACACCCGCGCCAGGATTCCCGAACCCATCCACATCGCTACCGAAATCACCACACCGCAGACTCCAGCCGTCAATAATGCTATATCCAATGCCTGCCTGACACGCAGTGGCTGACCTGCGCCATAATTAAAACTGATTATCGGTTGTGATGACTGAGCCACAGCATTGCTCACGGAAAATATCAACGGGAAAAGATAGCAACCGACGCTGAATGCCGCAACACCTGCTTCGCCAAGGTATGATAGAAACATATAATTGCCAGTTACCATCATTACGCCAATCGCAAGTTCGGCAATGAATGTAGCGAGTCCGATTTCAGCCATATATCCAATATTGCGCATAGACAGCCGGAGTGATTTTAAAGTCAGGCGCAACCGATAGAACTTAAGCTTATCAGAGAAAAACAGGAAATATACCACAACCATCGTACCCGCCACCATACATGATATTGAGGTTGCCATCGACGCACCTTTGATGCCCATCTGAAGTGGAAACACCATATACCAATCAAGAAATATATTCAGCACAGCGGCTACTATCTGCACACTCATCGCATATCGTGGCGAACCATCAAGACGTATCAGCATCATCCCGGCACATTGCAGATAAAAGAACACCAACCCCGGAAGAAGCCACAAAAGATAATCGGATGCCAATTCCTCCAACGCCGGACTGCATCCAAGCATATAAAGAACCGGACGGGTAAAAAACAATGATACAAGTATCACAATGCCAAATATAACCGCCCCGGCGATATATGCCTGAGTCATTATGATTCTCGCTGCCTTGATATTTTTTTCGGCAAGGCGTATCCCACCTATCACCGATGCTCCGATACCGAACATCAATCCCAGTCCGGCGCATACAAGAAACAGCGGAGCCACAATATTGATAGCGGCAAGCGCATTGCTGCCCACACCATGCCCCACAAACATACCGTCGCATATATTCAGCGCGGAATTAAAAGCCATGCCTATGAGAGTTGGGAAAAACATAGACCTGAAAAGCCTGTTGATATTCCCGTTTCTAAAATCAAGTTTGTCTCGTTCCATACTACTGTTGATTGACCTCGCTGCTTGAATTTTAAATGAATCGCAAATTTAGTGATAGTATTATGATATGGCATGGTGTAAATCATTACAATCCGGGTACTTTTTATAACTTAATTTTGCCATCCGTACAAAAGCCTTGTAACTTTGCACCCGAAATAGGCAGTAATAACACAATTCATGAGTTCAAAATCGATTTCACACTTCTCCATAGGCATAACCAATGGAAACGATTGGGTTTCCTGCCATCCCCTGTCAATAGCAGGATGCATGATAATGTTATGCGAATGTGGAAACGGCTATATTACAATCAATTCCCGCACCTTCAAAATCTCTGAAGGTAGTTTTGCTTTCATCACATTTGATATGGTTGCAGTAGCATCTGATATTTCTGATGATTTCAGAGCTCATTTCATCTCTGTGGATTTTGATTCAACACAGGATATTTCCTTTCTTATCAACTCCAATCGTTTCTGGAAATTCATATATACCACACCGGTATTTAATCTGACAGACGACATCTACAACATTGCCCTTAACTGGTTTTCATCGCTTGACTGGATTATAAGATTCAGCTCAGTTAAAACAGCCGAAAAAATAATCAGCAGCGAAATGGCAAACCTATTGCTCATAATTGCCGATCAAGTGGAAGCTCGACTCGGGGTGCTTGGCAAGCAACCTAATAAAAACAGAGCCTGGAGCATAGCCACTGATTTTATAGGGCTTATCAACCGTTACTACACCCATCACCACGATGTGGCTTTTTATGCCGATAAACTAAACATCTCCCCCAACTATCTTAACATAATAGTGAAACGGAACATCGGCACCACAGCCAAAGAACAAATCAACATCCAACTGGAACTTGTAGTCAAGATGCTACTTGACACAACCGACCTCTCGGTCAAAGAAATTGCAAATCAGCTGCATTATGATGACCCATCATATCTATGCCGCATATTCCGGAAACAAAACGGACTCACACCATTACAATATAGGAATCAGCTCCGGAAAGAGACATAATCGACCCTAAGCAACAATCAATCACAACCTTACCAAAGAATAAATACCATTTCCAACTATTGGATTAAATCCAATGCTAAAGTATAGTTTTTATTCTTTATCTTTGCCAAATGGAACACAACAGAACAAAACTATCAATATTAGCCCTCATGCTGATACTGCCTTTGGTAGCAAAGGCAAACATGATTTGGCCGTCGATATACATAGTCGACCAATATTACACTTGGTACATAATCGCCGCCGGGCTTTTAATTGAACTACTCGCGGCAAAATTTTTCCTAAAAGTTTCGTGGCCGAAATCGGCATTAATGGTCGTCGTAATGAACGCCATATCAGCCTTAGCCGGACTCATTTTAATACCGCTGAGCGGCATCCTTTTAGAATTGCTGCTCCTCCCCACCGGCACAGGCACGTTCGATTTGTCACATTGGATTGCTGACTACATTTTGGTCGTGCTCCTCAACACCTGCGTGGAGGGATTGGCATTAAAGGTCATTTTCAAATCACCGTTTAAAACCAATTTCTGGTGGCTTTTTGGAGCCAATGCCATCAGCGTGATTATATGCGCATTCATGCCGCTTCTCCAGCCACATTAACACTTTCCTAAATGACGACATGCCATGTACAGCCATCACATGGCAACTCCAAAAAACAGATTGCAACTATCCGCTCATAAACAGATAGTTGCAATCAATATCAAGTCAATAATACCACTATTTTCTCAGCATCGACATCACTTCACGTACTATCTGCGGTGATGTCAAATGGTTATCTTCAAGCACCGATGCATAATCATATCCATCCACAAATTCCTTCCTTATACCATAGCACTGCACGTTCATAGTTGAAGTACCATAGAATCGGGCAATCTTCTCGCCGAATCCTCCATCAAGCACACCATCTTCCAATGTTATCACCAATCTGTGGTCTGCTTCCAATTCCATCAACAATTGACGGTCAATGCCACTCAGGAAACGAGGATTGATCAGCGTCGCATCGATTCCTTCCGACTTCAATCCATCGGCAACCTGCTCACCAAGCCCATAGAAATTTCCGGCAGCTATGATAGCCACATCAGAACCGCGTCGTCCTACGGCATACGCATTTAAATCGGAATAATCTTTAGGAAACTCCTTCCCGGTCTCTACCACTTTTGTTCCCGGCACACGCAACGCCACAGGATACTGATTCTGATTCATTGCCCAATCAAGCATCGCAAAATACTCCTCCATACATGTTGGCGCAAGATACACCACCCCAGGAATATTACTTATCAGAGCTATATCAAACCATCCTAAATGGGTAACATCGTTCATGCCGCATATAGTACCGTAAAATATGCCTATCACAGCCGGAGTTCCATTTATGGACATATCCTGCGACAGCTGATCGTAGGCTCGTTGCACAAACGAACTTACCACGCCGAAATATGGTTTGCCACCACCCTTGGCTATACCCGCAGCCAATGCCACAGCCTCCTGCTCGGCAATGCCTACGTCCACGAACTGCTTGCCGGCGCGTTGTCTTCTATCCGGTGTAAAACCAATCACACCGGGTGTTCCGGCAGTAATAGCCACCACGGTTGGATCATTCTCCATCATTTTCAGCAGATACTCAGCCGTAAGCGTGCCATAATCTTTGGTCTCACTCACCGACAACGGATTGCCTGTAGCTATATCGAACGGACCGCCAAAATGGAATCGTTCCTTGTCAGCTTCGGCAGGAGCATATCCTTTACCTTTCTGAGTCGCAATATGCACTACTATCGGATGGTTAATATCCTTTACTTCATTGAAAACTTCAATCAATGATTTCAAATCATTTCCATACGCCACATATCGATAATCCAACCCCATAGACTTGAAAAAGTTACATGATGCCGTTCCGTCACTTTCACGTAATGCTTTAAGATTTTGATATAACCCTCCATGGTTTTCGGCAATTGACATATCATTATCGTTCACGACTATGATAAAATTGCTATCTAATGTAGCGGCATAATCCAAACCTTCAAAAGCTTCACCACCACTCAACGAACCATCGCCGACTACAGCGATTATATTTTCACGTCCCCCCTTTAAGTCGCGCGCCTTAGCGAGACCGCCGGCGAGACTGACACCTGTCGAGGTGTGTCCTATGGTAAATATGTCAGTAGGACTCTCGTGCGGATTTGTGAAACCCGTCACATTGTCATAATCATCCGGATTTATGAACGCATCCATTCGTCCGGTGAGCATTTTATGAACATAACTCTGGTGCGAAACGTCGTAAATGATTTTGTCTGTAGGCAAATCGAATACATAATGCAATGCAATCGACATCTCCACCATACCGAGGTTAGGACCGATATGACCGCCATGGCGACTGAGTTTTTCCAATAACGCACTGCGTATATCCGAAGCCAGAGTCTCAAGTTCCGGCAATTCCAGCCCCTTTATATCGGCAGGTGAATGAATATCTTGTAACTTCATATTTTATTATATTGATTAATTATCAGCAAAGATATACCACATTTTCATGACATATAATACCTGAATAACGGTTTTTACTACCAAGAATAACACAGAACTGAAGTAAATGTGGCTACAATCAAAATATTTAACATTCATATATTGTCAAATATGCTGATATAATATAATTTTATCACAAGAATAACATCTCCTCAAATCTCCGATACCTATGATAGATTACGACAATGCATTGTTCAATATTGATATAACCAGTGGTAACATGCCGCATCCCGGGGCATTACTCATCGCTGAACCATTCCTGAAGGACGAATATTTTTCACATGCCGTGATATGCCTGGTGGAATACGCCATGGGCGGCACGGCAATGGGCATAGTCATGAACCGCAGCACTGCTTACACGCTTCAAGGATTGGTCAAGGACGTTACGCGTAAAAAGGACATACCCATATTCTGCGGTGGACCAATGTCATGCGACCGACTATATTTCGTCCATACATTAGGCGACATAATTCCCGACGCAAAGGAAATAAAGCCGGGACTGTTCATAGGCGGTGACTTCCAGGCTATGCTCAGATATGTCAATGCCGGATACCCCATAGAGGGATATATCCGTTTCTTCATAGGCTACAGCGGATGGAGCCGCGAGCAACTCGATGAGGAACTGCACAAACGGGTATGGGCAGTAACAGAATCCGCCGATTACGCCCAGCTACTGACGGCTCAAGAAGACTCTTATTGGCACCGTGCCGTACGGAACATGGGCAATAGTTTCCGAGGATGGCGCTTTCATCCTAAAAATCCGCAGGCAAACTGATATATCCCCCCCAATCCGCTACAGATTAAAATATATAGGAATAATTATGTATCTTTGCATCTGAATACAATAGGTACCACACACATAAAGCAATCCAACCGATGAGGTTCGACGAATTTGACTTCAACTACGATGTGCTTGATGCACTCGACGCAATGCGATTTAGCGAATGTACACCCATTCAGGAACAAGCCATACCGATGGCGCTTGACGGTCGCGACCTTATAGCTGTAGCACAGACCGGTACAGGCAAAACAGCCGCCTATCTACTGCCGGTTCTAAGCCGTCTTGCCGATGGCGGATTTCCCGACGATGCCGTCAATTGCATTGTCATGGCTCCCACTCGCGAACTCGCCATGCAGATTGACCGACAGCTCGAAGGCTTCGGTTATTTCATGAACATAAGCAGTGTAGCCATATACGGCGGGACTGATGGCGCCACATTTACACGCCAGCAGAAAGGATTGCAGCTCGGTGCTGATGTAGTCATAGCCACCCCCGGTCGACTTATCGCCCACCTTCAGATGGGCAAGGTGGACCTTTCGCGGGTCTCATTTTTCATCCTTGATGAAGCTGACCGCATGCTCGACATGGGATTTTACGATGATATCATGCAAATCGTAAAACACCTGCCCAAGGAACGGCAGACGCTCATGTTTTCAGCGACAATGCCACCGAAAATACAGCAACTCGCCAAGACCATCCTGACCGATCCGGCTGAAATAAAACTTGCCGTATCGCGTCCTGCCGACAAAATCCATCAACGTGTAGCCATTTGCCCCGAAGCTAAAAAACTCGACATCCTCAAGCAAATCCTCACCGATACCCAAGCAAAACGAGTCATTATATTTGCCGCATCAAAATTAAAAGTCAAGGATTTGGCACGTGAGTTACGACGTGCTAAATTCAAAATTGGCGAAATGCACTCCGACCTTGAACAGGCACGACGCGACGAGGTCATGCATGATTTCAAGTCAGGACACATCGACATTCTGGTTGCCACGGACATTGTCGCACGCGGCATTGATATCGACGACATCACAATGGTGGTCAATTTCGATGTTCCACACGATGCCGAAGACTACGTTCACCGCATCGGCCGCACAGCTCGCGCCGATGCCGATGGTGAAGCCCTTACCCTCGTAAGTGACCGCGACCGCCGCAGATGGTTCATGATTGAGAAATTTCTCGGAAAACGAATCGAACGTCTCCCCTCTTCCGCCCGCGAAGACAATTCTGTTCAAGAAAATCACCACACCGACCATCCACAGAAAGCACGAGACAACAATTCCCGCAACAAAACCAACAAAAAGCGAAAATTCCACCACAACCGCAAAATACAGAACCCCAATCCCAATCCAAATAAGCCCCAAACTCCAGCGCAGTAGTCATCCTTTTTCGCTTCCTGGGAACATAACCCAGATATACTTTCATATATTTAATCTAACTTTTTTTGTTGGGACAAACAAAAACGCTATCTTTGCCAACATCACGACAAAGGGGTGCCTTGCGTATACATAATGCTGCGGGCTGAGATTCATACCCTCCGAACCTGATACGGTTAGTACCGACGCAGGGATTGTTAACAGATATCCTATACACTACGTATACGCCGACTCCCGGATGCCGTGACTACAGAACCTAAAAGCTGCGGCATGAAACATTACATTCCCATACTCACCATAGCAGGCTCAGACTCTTCGGGCGGCGCAGGCATACAAGCCGACATCAAAACCATCTCAGCCATCGGATGCTACGCCATGAGTGCCATCACGGCAATCACGGCACAAAACACTACCGGAGTAAAATCGATCCAAGGTATAGATACCGGGATAGTCACAGACCAGATTCAAATGGTGTGGAACGACATTCCCCCAATGGCTACAAAAACCGGAATGCTGTTCAATCGAGATATTGTAGAGACTGTGAGCGATACACTTTTGGCAAACAATGCCGCCAACATAGTCGTGGATCCGGTAATGGTGTCCACCTCCGGGTCGCTGCTCATCGAACGCAGTGCAATTGATACTATGGTTGAGCGGTTATTCCCCATAGCCACACTCGTCACTCCGAACAGACAGGAAGCAATAGAACTTACAGGTGAAACGGACCCCATGCAACAAGCTTTAAAACTAAATGCAATGGGTTGCCGCAACATATTGCTGAAGGGCGGAGATACGGAGCGTACCGACATAAAGATCGACTATCTGTATCTTGACGGCGAAGAAGACCTCATCACACTCACAGCCGATGCGGTAAATACGCGCAACACCCATGGAACCGGATGCACGCTATCGGCTGCAATCGCATCGTACCTTGCTCTTGGATTCGATATCACGGACGCTGTGATGAGAGGTAAGCTGTATGTAACCCGTGCGCTGAAAGCCGGTGCCCGCGTAGCCATAGGTCATGGCAACGGTCCGATGAACCATTTGTTTGCGCCACGCCACATGAAATTTGTCAACCCTAAGACTTTCAGATATGATAGTGAAAATTAACGACACTGAAATAACACTTGCCGATGGCATGACACTTACCGATGCCCTCGCCAGTCAGTCCATATCTACCCAAGGCACTGCTTTGGCGGTTAACGGTACAGTTATACCTAAAGCCAAGTACGACAGTACCACGCTCAACAATGGTGATTCAATATTGATAATCAAAGCTTTCTACGGAGGATGAGCCAACTTCTGCGCATAGCCATCACACCCGAGGAGATTACCGACAGTGAACCACAGTGGGTGACACGTATCCTCGACTGCGGATGGGATATGGTACATCTACGCCACCCCATGGCATCACTGCGCGACATGCGCAATCTCATTGAAGCGATCCCACAACGCTACCATTCAAGGCTACGGTTGCACGGACATTTCATCCTCACAAACGAATTCAATCTCGGAGGCATACACCTCAATCACCGGTGCCCCATACCTCCTGACAATTACTCAGGTCCATACAGTCGCTCTTGTCACTCACTTGAGGAGATTGCCGCATCATCGGCATGCGATTACGTGACTTTGAGTCCCATCTTTGACAGCATATCAAAAATGGGATACAAAGCAGCATTCAGCCACACCGAACTGCTGCGTTTAAACGAAATCACATCACCGCGTGTTATAGCTCTCGGAGGAATAACTCCCGAACGCATTGAAGAATTAACCCGTTATAACTTCGGCGGATATGCCGTCAAGGGCGCAATCAGCAGTTTCATATCATTGCCTTGACTCAATATCCCCATTAAATTAATATATCAATAACTATGTTACAATTCATAACTCATGAATCCGACAAATATTCCATAGCCGAAGAAGTGCAGATGGCTATCGAAGGTGGATGCCGTTGGATTCAATTAAGGATGAAAGACGCCACTGACGAAGAAGTACGCAACGTAGCTCTCGAACTCATACCTATGTGCCGTGAAACCGACACATTCCTTATCATTGACGACCGTGTAGCGGTGGTCAACGACCTGAAAGTATCAGGAGTACATCTCGGCAAAGAAGATATGGACCCGATGGAGGCCCCCGAACTAATCCGGCCACATGCCATTATAGGCGTCACTGCCAACACTGCCGACGATATTATAAAATACAAGGGCAAGGATCTGGATTACGTGGGGCTCGGTCCTTTCAAGTTCACTACTACCAAAAAGAATCTCGCTCCACAATTGGGCATAGATGGTTATCGCGACATTGTCCAAAAAGTCCGTGATGCCGGTATTGAAATACCTATTGTGGCAATCGGTGGCATTACGGTCGATGATATCGAACCGCTTATGGCTACAGGCATCAACGGCATAGCTATGTCGGGAGCCATCATCAATGCACCGGACCCTATGCTGTACACCTCATCCGTCATGGAACGCATATTGAACATCAAATAATATCCATACAAAAATTATCACATACAACACATGAGCGATACACTCAACATCGGTGGACGCGATTTCCATTCACGCCTGTTCGTAGGCACCGGAAAATTCTCGTCCAACAAACTTATGCTTGAAAGCATACTCGCTTCAGAATCGGAAATGATTACCGTAGCCATGAAGCGCATTGACATGCAACATGAGGAGGAAGACGACATGCTGCGCCATATAAACCGCGACCATGTACAGTTTCTCCCCAATACTTCGGGAGTGCGCAATGCTGCCGAAGCCGTGACCGCCGCCCGGTTGGCACGCGAATGCTTCGGTACTGACTTCATTAAACTCGAGATTCATCCCGACCCGAAATATCTGTTGCCGGACCCAATAGAGACACTTGCCGCAACAGAGATTTTAGCCAAAGAGGGGTTTAAAGTCCTCCCATATATACAGGCAGACCCGGTCTTGTGCAAGCGACTGGAAGAAGTAGGTACCGCAGCAGTAATGCCTTTAGGAGCACCTATAGGGACCAATAAAGGACTAAAGACACGCGACCTCTTGGAAATCATAATTGCCGAAAGCCGTGTGCCGGTAGTGATCGATGCCGGACTTGGGGCGCCGTCGCATGCCGCCGATGCCATGGAAATGGGTGCCGACGCCGTATTAGTCAACACCGCTATCGCCGTGGCAGGCAATCCCGTAGAGATGGCTATAGCATTCAAACTGGCAGTTGAAGCCGGACGAAAAGCTTACCTTGCCGGCTTAGGTACAGTGGCATCGCGCGCTGTAGCTACAAGCCCGCTTACTTCATTTCTTGATTAAACTATCATAACCTCATATACCAATCATGACAATTGAAAATATAGATGTCAACAGCTATCCCGGATCGGAAAAGATATACATGCCGGGCAAGCTGTTTCCTATAAAAGTGGCAATGCGCCAAATAAACCTCACCCCTACCGTAAAAATAGTCGATGGCGAACGTCAAATGACCGAAAACGCGCCCGTTATGGTCTACGACACCAGCGGCGTGTACACTGACCCGGCGGTAGAAACCGACATTAACAAAGGCATACCGCGCTTACGCGAAGAGTGGTTAGCACAACGGGAGGACCTCGAACAACTGCCCGCAATCACCTCCGAATATGGACGTATGCGTGAGGCCGACAAGTCACTCGATACTATCCGATTTGCCTGTCGTTACGCCCCTCGGCGCGCCAAAGAGGGACGTGCAATCACACAGATGGCACTTGCGCGTCAAGGCGTGATAACCCCCGAGATGGAATATGTGGCTATACGTGAGAATATGAATGCCGAAGCTCTCGGCATCACATCGCACATCACACCGGAATTTGTACGCAAAGAGATTGCGGAAGGACGCGCTATAATACCCGCAAACATCAATCACCCCGAAGCCGAACCGATGATTATAGGCCGTAATTTTTCGGTAAAACTCAATACCAATATCGGCAACTCAGCCCTGTCTTCAGGCATTGAGGAAGAGGTAAGCAAAGCCGTGTGGAGCTGCTACTGGGGCGGTGACACGCTTATGGACCTGTCAACAGGCGATAACATACACGAAACCCGCGAGTGGATTATACGCAACTGCCCCGTTCCGGTCGGTACTGTACCGGTGTATCAGGCGCTTGAAAAGGTTAATGGCAGCGTCAAGGACCTTACATGGGAAATATACCGTGATACGCTGATAGAACAAGCCGAACAGGGAGTGGACTATTTCACAATCCATGCCGGTGCGCTCAAGGAACATGCCGAGATGCTCGGCAAGCGTCTTACCGGATGTGTAAGCCGTGGCGGATCCATCATGACAAGCTGGGCAGTCATGCACAATCAGGAAAATTTTCTTTACACCCACTTCGATGAGATATGCGAGATTCTCGCTAAATACGACGTTGCCGTATCGCTCGGCGATGGTATGCGTCCTGGCTCCATACATGATGCCAACGACCGCGCCCAGTTCCTGGAACTCGATGTGCTCGGCGAACTCACTGAAAAAGCCTGGAAACACAATGTCCAAGTCCTGATAGAAGGCCCCGGACACGTGCCCATGCACAAGATTCGCGAGAATATGGACCGTCAGCTCGACAAATGCCATGAAGCTCCGTTCTATACCCTCGGCCCGCTCACCACAGACATCGCTCCCGGCTACGACCACATAACATCAGCCATCGGAGCCGCCCAGATAGCATGGATGGGTACAGCGATGATTTGCTATGTGACCCCAAAGGAACACCTTGCATTGCCCAACCTTGAAGATGTACGCAACGGAGTGATTACCTACAAGATAGCAGCACATGCCGCCGATATAGCCAAGGGGCATCCCGGGGCACAGGTTCGTGATGACGCTCTCAGCAAAGCCCGCTTCGATTTCCGTTGGAAAGACCAGTTCAATCTATCTCTCGACCCCGGACGCGCCAAGCAATACTATGTCGAAAGCCACAAATCCGACGACCGCTTCTGTACCATGTGCGGTCCCAATTTCTGCGCCATGCGCATAACCCAATCCATAACCGACGATTGCGCCAAGTAACACGGAGGAGATAGAACAGTATGTTTTACGACGAACTGAAAAATTACGACTGGGATACCACCACCGCACAGATTGCTGCCAAGACGGCTCACGATGTGGAGATAGCTCTAAGCAAGGAACATCGCAATATCGACGACTTCATGGCTCTAATCTCACCGGCAGCCATCCCCTACCTCGAACACATGGCACAGTTGTCGCACCGATATACATTGGAACGTTTCGGGAAAACAATCTCCATGTACATCCCGCTATACGTGTCCAATGCGTGCACCAACGGATGTGTATATTGCGGGTTCAACCATGCCAACCCACTGACACGCATCACCCTGTCGCTCGACCAAGTCAAGGCTGAATGCGAAGCCATCCGTCAGTTGGGTCCATTCGAGAACCTACTTATCGTATCCGGAGAATTTCCACGCCTTAATGGTGTGGATTACCTGGAACAAGTACTCCATGTGGCACGCCCGTACTTCAACAACCTCACTATCGAGGTAATGCCTATGAAAGAACGCGACTATTACCGTCTGACCCAAAGCGGTCTCAACGGAGTGGTATGCTTTCAGGAGACCTATCACGAGGCCAACTACAAGAAATACCATCCCCGTGGCATGAAGTCGATATTCGAATGGCGCGTCAACGGATTTGACCGCATGGGAGCTGCCGGTGTACACAAGATAGGCATGGGTGTGCTCATAGGTCTGGAAGACTGGCGTACGGATGTGACCATGATGGCACGCCATCTACAGTACCTGCGCAAGAACTACTGGCGCACGCGTTACAGCGTCAATTTTCCGCGCATGTGTCCTGCCGAAGGTGGATATCAGCCAAAGGTGGTAATGACCGACAAGGAACTCGCGCAACTCACATTTGCATTCCGAATCTTCGACCACGATGTCGACATATCCTACTCCACCCGCGAATCTCCCGCATTCCGCGCCAACATGATGAAACTCGGAGTGACATCCATGAGCGCCGGCAGCAAAACCGAGCCTGGAGGTTACGTATCCACCCCCGACGCATTGGAACAGTTCGAGGTCACAGACTCACGCACCCCCTTGCAAGTTGCAGCCGAGATACGTACCCTCGGCTACGAACCTGTCTGGAAAGACTGGGACAAAATTTTTGACTGACAGCGCCAAAAACAAGATTTACATCTTGGATTTACGACAATGATAGGTTATATTTGCAAATATAGCCTATCATTTTTCGTACCTTGCCATGAAAACATATCGTCACATACTCATTATCCTATTCCCAATAATATCACTCGCCGGCATCTCCCTCTCACATGCTTCCCCCCACCCCTTTGTATCCACCAAATACAACGGTCCACGCGACGGCGACGCCATAACACGTCATCCCATCACATACTCCGACACCGTTTCTCCCGGTTATGATTGTCTTTGGGACCTGAGCCAATCAACCGATAATGGTAATTCTTATAAACTCAGCACCCGGCTCGTCAACGATACCTTGTCTCGTTATAGTACCACCGGACAGAAATCAGTAATATACTATGACTCACAAAATGATACCGTTACATTAGCGGGATTTGAAAGCAGGTTGTGGCAAGTCTATTATCACACCCCTGAAGTATGGCTACCGGCAACAAATTTAAATTTTGGCTCCGGCATTACCGGTATCATACGCGGACGTGGAGTGTATTCCGACAGACTGCGTTACAGCATAGCCGGCACATACACGTTGACAGCAGATGCCCGGGGGACTTTAATCATGCCCGAGGGCGATACCATACGCAATGTACTCCGTGTGCACACTCAGCGCAAGATTCTACACCGATATTTCACGATGGACAGCACCTTATGCGATATCACCTTATGCGACATCACCGATAAGGAACTTGCACAAGTATCCTCGACCGGTGATATTCTTATCCACGACACCCGCCGATGGTATGCTCCCGGATACAGATACCCCGTATTGGAAACACAGACCCTTTCCAAGCCTACCGCTACCACACCTTTATCTCATCAGGCTTGCTATACCACTGTCAATGAACTGGAACAACTACCTTCGGACCCCGACAATCAAGAATTACAGGAACTCGCACGTCAGTCCCTCGAAAAGAACCATGACAGCAATTACGACACCACTAACCCCACGGACAACAAAACCAATGGTGGTGAAGACATCCGATACCAATTCAGCCAGAACCGTGGCGACCGTAGCGTAAGTGTGGACTATACCGTAGCACAGCCATCGGACGTGGAATTTATCCTTGCCGATGTCACCGGTATCGTCTACAGCACCGATACACACCATTGCGCTCCTGACGAAGAATATACCGTAACGATTCCATACGGTCACCTACCACACTCCGGTCCGTACGTCCTATATATCTGTACCGACAGCAACCGCTACACCGAGAAATTTTATAAGTAATCACTCACGGGCAATATCACAACCATGATACGCACAGCAACATTCATCACCATTTTATTTCTCGCATCAGCCCTCATGGCACAGGTGCCACAAAGCCCCACAGCCGGTCTGACACCCAACGCACGCTCATTCCACCGTTATGGAGAAATACCGGTTTCTCTCTATACCGGCACACCCAATATCACCATTCCCATAGACACTATCAACGATGGCACTTTATCTCTACCCATAGCACTCTCATACCATAGCGGCGGCATCAAAGCCGACGAACACCCCGGTTGGGTAGGGCTTGGCTGGACTTTAATGCTCGGTGGCGCCATCACCCGCGAAGTACGCGACCTCCCCGACGAATACGACTGTAACCAAAAATATGGTTACATGTACACTCATGACAATCTATATAAGGAACAGGTATGGGACGCCAATAATTCCAATGTAATTTCATCCTATATTTCATCTATAATATCCAATGAGTCCTTATTTATAGTTTCGGATACCGAACCGGACAAATTTTCATTCAATTTCGATGGCTACAGCGGTTTTTTCATGATGGACACTAACGGCAAATGGGTTATAAACTCCAATAGACCATTAAAAGTTAAGGAAATAACACTATCGAAACTTCCACAACCGGGAGTAGTGCCAATAACTGACGGAAGTTCAATAATAAACACCATCATTCTCATTGGCGACAATGGAACAGAATACATCTTTGGAAAAGACGCCATTGAAACATCTATAAATCTAAGGACACAAAAAACATCCCGGTGGAGCGTAATGGCATGGTACTTGACAGAAATTCGACACCCGAATGGCGATTCTCTTACATTCTCTTACGAACGTGGTCAATATATGGCAAGATTAACTTACTCATCATCATTAGAATATATCTATAATACAAATAACGGTAATTACTGGACATCCGGAGGTGAATCGTACGATGGTATGCTCATTTCCCCTATATACCTGAAAGAAATAAAAGGCAACACTTTCTCTATTAATCTGCACAGATCCATATCAAATGAGCTGAATTATCCACACAATGAATACACTCGTAGATTATCAATGTCAAACGGTAATTCAGAATTCCCAATATATCTTACCGATGGAAATACATCCATGTCTCTGGATGAAATGCCTGAAAATATAAAATGGGAAAAATTAGACTCCATTGAGATTAAAAGTCAAAAAGGGACTTTATACAAAAAAATCAGATTAAGATACAACAATATTCCTGAAGAACGTCTTGCATTGAAGTCTGTTGACATAACCGGGAAATATGATGAGTCCGAAGAATGTTATAAATTTGAATATGACCGGTTGAGCCATTTACCACAATATCTCACCCAGCAGACCGACCATTGGGGATACTACAATGGCATAACCAACGACAATGACATTCCGGAAACACGTAATGCAAATGCACGGACTGCGACATTTGGATTGCTGAAAAAAATCACATATCCAACCGGAGGACAAACTATTCTCAACTTTGAATCTCACACATATTCCATGATTGCCAATGGTAAACATTGTGGTGATTTGCAATCCGTAGACGAGAATCTTGCCGGTGGAGTTCGCATAAGTAGCATAATCAATATCCCTAATGACAGTACCATACCTGAACATCATGAATTCTTATACGTACTTGACTATGGGAGTGATAATTGTGACGACAAATCTTCGGGGATATTGGATGGAAATCCGCAGTACTATGACAAATGGGACCTGTTCAATCTTGAAATTTCACGAGGAGGTACTGAATCTTTAGCGAAACTCACAAGTGAATCCGGCACACATATAGGATATTCGGAAGTAGTGGAATTACGTGGTGATGGATATTCGATATCATATTTCACAAGCCACAAGGATGCCGAATATAAGGATATCTCACCAATCAGGTCAAGCGACCCCGACCCGTTTATACGTACCACGGATTTATCTTATTGCCGTGGAAAACTCAAGCAATACAGCATCTTCAATTCCAAAGGTCATTTGTTGCAACAAAATGAACATATTTTTGAACCACTTAACGGTGATATGATATATGTCCCTGGACTATTAGCTACCAGAGAGACTCCAGGTAATATATCCGGTTTCGACCGACCTAAATACAGCTTTTACAAAAACTATATTTTTAATTTAGTGGAGAAACAGAGTATTGAACGAATCTATGACAACAGCAAAAATGCAATGTTCATGCGTACGCATTATAAGAAATATAACAACGAATCCCAACTTGTTACTGATTCCGTAATAACACTACGTTATGATAATCACAATACCGAAGTTTCAACCTACAGATACCAGTGGGAACAGGATAATTATTTCAAATCCATGCATTTTATGCACCAAATATCTGAATTTTCCCGCCTTAGGAATGGGTTGCAGATTGAGAAACTGTCAAATGAGTACTCATTAGTCGGCATGGTTCCATATTTGTCAAAAGTTACCCAAATCTATCCTGACACTTCGGAACGAACACTTTACAAATGCCTAAAAGCCAACGACAAAGGTCTTCCGGTACATATCATTGACAATAGCAATACTCCCATCACATATCTATGGGGACAAGACTATCTATACCCTGTATGCGAGATTAAAGGAGCTAAATTTGAGGAAGTCAATACCAATTTAGGATTTGATGCATCTAACTCACCGAATAACTCATATCAAATTAATAATAAAGTCGCCACACTGCGCAACAATTTACCCTCGGCACTGGTGACAAGCTTCTCATATAAACCACATTATGGCATAACTTCTATTACCGATCCATCTGCAAAGACAACATATTTCAACTATGACGCATTCGGCCGCTTAGTCAATATTCGCAATAACCAAAATAATAAACTTAACGACTTCATATATTCGTCGTTTGCTGCTGTTCAAAACAGTTTCGATTACATCGAACACGTTAGAAATTACTATGACAGTAATTTAAAATTAATCGGCCCCCATGTATCATACCCACACTGCTCATTCCATTATTGGGGATCGGTAGATTTATCTGATATAGGACACAGATGGGAAATAACCGGTGACACCGATTCATTATCCCTATCACTAATAGATGATTACGTCCTCATAACCAACAATGGGACATCACACGGATACGCAGAATTAAGGCTCACAATATTGGACGAACGTGGCAGCTCACTATGGCACACAACTACGGATATTATAATCGAGCCGATTCCATATGACATAACATGGACAAGAACCGGCGGAGACAATAATTCCGCAAGCATAATGTTATCAATATGCCGAAAAAATAATACCAAGATATCAACCGCATATATATATGTCAACGATAAATTAAACCGTATTATTGACAGTGGTACAGACTCTCAGTTCAGCTCAATGACGGGTGGCGTAAGAGGTTTAATACATATTCCGCGAGACTACTCCACTCCATTTTTCCAAATACGTATTGATGCCGGTGGCATCCCTACCGCATTGGAAATTCCATACGATCAATTATTCCCGAATGAAACAGATAGTGTATTACCATGACTCGATATATAACCATACTGCTTCTTTCCATAGTCTCGATATTTCATACCACTGCACAGGATGCCGGTGGTCTACCCGAAACTGCAATACCGATCAGTATCAATAGCCCCACGATTCTATACGCCGATACTGTAAACACGTGCGATTGGGGATTCTCTGCAGGTGATTATACCGGCAAAGAAATCTATTATAATATAAGTCTGCCCGAACGCATGAACCTGATAGTCCATAACCTTGGATCGATAGTTAGGGCTACCGAAATAAGAATTGTGGGCGACAATGGTGAGGTACAACGCTCATACAACAAGGATAAATATCAGGAATGGTTATTTACCAACGATTTATGGAATTATGATTCTTATAACTACGACATCGCTCAAGATTGTTTTATTGCCAACAATCTACCGCAAGGCAATTACTATATAATAGTCCGAGGAATCAAATTTTACAACAACAATGCTACAAATGGAGAGATACATACCTCTGTTACAGCATATACCGATGATTATGCATATACGGTATCCATGCCGGAAGACAATTATCCCGGAGGAGAAATACACCCGATATCATTGGGAATTTACGATTCTGATTTTTCAATCCATTGGAGTAAGAATTTAACCGAAATCACAAAAATAAATCCGTACCTGATAGGACAACTTTACTTTGATTTCAACATACGTGATGATTTCAATATGCATCTCTCCCCAGGCACCGGCTATGAGAATATTGCTATTTTTTCGGTCTACGGTGACGAGATAACCATATTACCTGTCACACCGGACAATCCCGATATACCTTATACCCTATTTAAGGGTGGCAAATACATCATAAGGCTTGACTTAGCATCTTCTGATATTGTTTCTCTATCCTTCAATGGTAAACGAGACGTTCATATCGAGCCTCCACCCTACTCCATCTACAATCCGAAGACCGTGGGAAAGAATTTTGTGCGTACGCGCACTTATCTGGATGCCGATGGGTCGGAATACCGCGAGGAGACGCAGTTTGTCGATGGGTTAGGACGTCCGTCGCAACGTGTCGTTACAGGCGGTTCTCCTACCGGCAGCGACCTCGTGTGGCGTACTGACTATGACGGCTCGGGACGCACGGCTGCCGAATGGTTGCCGGGAGTCAGTGCCACGGGGGGCGGTGCGTATGCGTTGCCAGGGGCGGTCGACTATAGCATCTACGGTGGCGATTCGAGCCCCTATCAAAGCATTGTCTACGAACCCTCGCCACTCAACAGGGTATCTGCCCGCTATGGCGCCGGCGACCGCTGGCGGCGCGAGGATGCCGCCGTGCGGTACTCCTACGATTTATCTTTATCCACCGGTCACGAACTGAGCTGTTTCGTTTACGATGCCGACAACACCGCCGACCACCCCTCGGCGCCTGTCACCGTGCGGTGCTCAGGCAGATACGGAGCTGGAGAGCTTAAAGCCACCAAGGTTACCGGCGAGGATGGTAATGTAACCATCATATTCACCGATGGGTTCGACCGTAAGGTACTCGAACGTCGCGCCTTGGGCGACGGCACGTATGCCGACACTTATTTCGTGTACGATGGCTACGACAATCTCACCGCAGTGCTGCCGCCCGAAGCTTCGGCACGCATGGCTCACACCGGTGTGTGGTCGGCACTCTCATCCGAAGAGTTGCGCGACTACTGCTATCTGTATCGCTACGACTATCAGCGTAGAATGGTAGGCAAACGCCTACCCGGTTGCGAGGAAATAGAAACCGTCTACGACAGTGCTGACCGACCGGTACTGTGGCGCGACGGCAACCTGCGTTCCATGGGGCTGTGGGCTTTCCGTCTGACTGACATTTTCGGGCGGGAGACCCTCTCCGGCACATGCTCGGCGTGGAGCGGCAAACTACACACTATCCCCGCCATAACATCACGCACCACCGACCGTATCGACCCCGCTGTCTCCAATGGTGCCACCTCCACCCTCATGGGCTATGACATATATATTCTGGAGCTTACCGACCCGGTGGTTCTTACCGCGACATACTACGACGACTACTCATTTGTGGGGTCGCGGGATGTGCCGGGGATGCCGGGAGAGGATGTGCTGGGATTTGAGGGGTGCGGCGGGTTCGGGTCGCCTTATCCGTCGGCAAAAGGTCATGTCACCGGCACGGTTGTGGCGGCAGGCGACCCGGCGCACACTGCCGCCGTATATCTCTATACGGCCATGTATTACGACGACCGCGACCGTGAGATATTCCGCGCGTCAACCAATGCCGTCGATGGAACCGACCGTCTATGGACCGCCTACGACTTCACGGGCAATGTCACCTCCACCTGCCGCACCCACTCTTCGCAGCTCGCTGCCGAAGTATCGCACACCGAACGTTACCGCCATGAATATGACCGCATGGGACGTCAGCTCGCCACATGGCACTCCATCGACGGTGCCGACGAGGTGCAGCTCTCGGCAATGGACTACGATGCCGTGGGCCGTCTCGCCACCGAGCGGTCGGGCGGCGATGTGCCTTTTCTGTCGCGCGAGTACGCCTACAATATACGCGGATGGCTCACCTCATCGGTGGCCGACGGCTACACCGAGCACCTCACCTACACCCACGGCGGCAACGTCAGCCGCCTGAAATGGCGTGCCCTCTTCGGCACCGAGCGGTGGTACGACTGCAGCTACGACGCACTCGACCGGCTCACCGGTGCCGTGTACGGTGACTCCGAGGGGGGCAACGGACGCATGGACACGTCGTACGGCTACGACCTCAACGGCAACATGACATCGCTCATGCGCGTAGGCATGTACTCACGCGATATGTTCGGCGTGAAGTACGGCACCATCGACAATGTGACACTCGAATACTCCGGCAACCGGTTGCTGCGCGCCACCGACGCCATGGGCACGCCGCCCGTGTACAAGGACGCGTTCCACTTCGCTGACGGCACCGACGAATCGGTCGAATACACCTACGACAGCAACGGCAACCAGTCCGCCGACCTCAACCGCGGCATCCTCTCCACTACCTACGATATCAACAACCGTCCCCGCTCCATCCGTTTCTCCTCCGGTGCGCGCACCGACTACCTCTACGATGCCTCCGGCACCAAGCTGCGCACCATCCACACCATCCCCTCGGTGCCACCGGCAGTGCCTATGGATGGCGGCAACGCGGAGGAATCCATAGTCTCCACCACCGACTACTCGGGCGGCTACATCTATGAGAACGGAACCGTCGACCGACTTCTCACCACCAATGGCTTCGTCACTTTCGCCGCCGATGGCACTCCCGCGTACCACTACTACCTAAAGGACTATCTCGGCAACGTACGCGCGGTCATATCCCATGACGGCTCCGTCGAGCAGACAGCCCACTACTATCCCTTCGGCTCCCTGATGGCAACCACCGAATACCAGCCCGAGGTAACCCACCCCAACCGCCACCTCTACGGCGGCAAGGAACTCGACCGCACCTCCGGTCTCGACCTCCTCGACTTCGAAGCCCGAGCATACGACCCCATCCTACCCCGCTTCCGCAGCATGGATTATCGGTCAGAAAGTACCTACCATATATCCCCTTATGTTTATTGTGAAGATAACCCCCTGAAACACATTGATTCAGACGGCAACCAATGCATACCAATCGTGGGGATGAACCCTATTGTTGTTTCGCAAGGGACTCCACTGATTATGGCGGGACGCACTCCTCCGGTATCCACTGCATCACGCATCAGTACACCTGAAGCGGTTCGTGCCGTTCCAAAAACAGAACAACACCATATCATTCCAAGAGCATTAAAGAAATTATCAATTGTTAAAGAAGCCATTAAGGAGGGGTTTAAATTTGATGGGGCAGAAAACAAAATAACACTTGAAAAATATTTTCGAACCACAAATTCTGGCCGACATGCAAATCACCCCCAATACACCGAATCTGTTGCTAAAGCGTTAAGGGATGTGGCTTCAGAAGAAGGAACAGCATTAAGTAAGGTTCTGAAAGTAGTAAACCAAGCTCGCAATGCAATCGAGAACAACCCTGGAAAAAAGGTTAACGACATAAGATTACAACAGGTGGCGCCTATTGACAATTTAAAAGTCAATAATCCCATAATTCTAAATTTACCAAAAAAATATAACCAATGACAAAGTACTACACAGTAAGCAACAGTGCCGATGAAAAAATAATCGGCGCCGCTTATCCTCAATGCCATTCATTTGTAAAAGGTATCACGGAAGAGGATGAGGAACGTTTCTATAATTTTGATGAATACTTCAATAAAAAGGAATGCCTGCCACCATTCGAACTAAAATTGGATGGGTACAAATTTTACTACCGTTGCAAGCTTACCAATTTTGTAAGCCACGTTTCTTCAGAGTTATTACTTATGGATAAAACAGCATTGGATTTGATGCTGCAATTCAATCTGGGTCAACATATTGTAATTCCGGCAACTGTCTACAAAAGCAACAATCCATTAGAACTTTTCTTTTTATATATTGCAAATCCGATAATGCAATATATTGATTTTCCAAAATGCATTTTCGAGGTGGATGTAGTCAACAACTGCACAAAAGAAAGATATACCGGTTTTAAAGATTATCAATCGCTAAGTGATTTTAAAGACATGATGTGGGATTCAGATGAAAATTATTTTTCCACACAACCGATACAATTAATCTTATCATCTGACTTCCCGACGCAATTGGATGTATTCAGGATACCATATTTTAATGCATACTATTATTTCATGAGCGACAGGCTAAAGAATGCCATCGAAGAAGCCGAATTGACGGGATTGAACTTTTCCGAAGAAATCAAAATCGCAATTGAAAAATGACTATATTTGCTAATCATGGAACATTACATTTCCTGCATATCCGGCATTTTCAATAAACTTATATTGGCTATCATTGCGATATCGGCAGTACCAAATGCCAATGGCTCAAATTGCATGTGCTCGGACAATGAAATCATTACCCTAAATGCAGCTATAAATTCCGATTACAATGATACTGTAACGCAACAATACACCGTCAATATCTGTACTGATGACAGCATTAAACTTACAGAACATATCATCAATATAAAGAATGATACCGATGATAGCATAATACTGATTTTCAATCGTGATTCCACCATATCGGATTGTTCCTTAGTACGAAACACATTCTACTCAAAGCCTACAGATGGAATGTCATTGGCGGAATGGCTCCTCGAGTCCGGTGATGTCGATTACAGTCATCTGAGAATCTCGCTATTCGATTCATTCATCAAAATAATTACACCGGACACCTCCTTCTCTTTGATATTGATAAATACCGACAGTACCCGGATAACGCCATTCATTCGATGTATTCCATTGTCCTTTGTCAAAAGTAATTTCCCGGCACTGAGACTCCTGTTTGAAATGCCAAACATATTACGCCATCCATTATTCTACCAACCGGATTGCATTGCAATACCTTAAATGCCCATATCCAAGCATGAAAATTCAAAAAAGAAATAATACGTGCGGTGCTATATCTAAAAAACCTTGATGGTTATAATATGAGATTCGCTTTCAGTACAAGAATCCGAACCAAAACACAAGCCGAAAGCGTATATGGTTATTACAACACTATGGATATCAGTGAACGGCTAAGCAAAGATGAAAGCGATTCTTTGTCAACAGAAGCCCTGAAAAGACTACCGCCCTTCCTGTTCAGAACATGGGAAGAATACGCTGTACCATTTTACAGATATGGATACGCTCCGATATATTGACCATATATACAATTAATATGCATTTAGTTGTTGGGATAGTACTTGTCAAGCATCATTTTTTTTTATAATTTTGCAGGTCAAACAGCATATTTTATTAAATATTTACAATGAACGAGTTAGCCACCAAATACAACCCCGCTGAAGTTGAGGATAAATGGTATGCTTATTGGATGAAACACAAATTGTTCCATAGCGTGCCAGACAGTCGCGAACCCTATTGCATAGTTATTCCGCCGCCCAACGTCACCGGCGTGCTGCACATGGGACACATGCTCAACGAAACCATTCAGGACATACTCATACGCCGCGCACGCATGGACGGCAAAAATGCCCTGTGGGTACCCGGCACCGACCATGCCGCTATAGCTACAGAAGCTAAAGTGGTGGCAAAACTCGCCGGTGAAGGCATCAAGAAAAGCGACCTCACCCGCGAGGAATTTCTTAAACATGCCTGGGAATGGACCGACAAGTATGGTGGCATTATCCTTGAGCAGCTGAAAAAACTCGGAGCATCATGCGACTGGGACCGCACCGCTTTCACTATGGACGACATTCGCTCACGCAGTGTCATCAAAGTGTTTGTGGACCTCTACAACAAGGGGCTTATATACCGCGGAAAGCGTATGGTCAACTGGGACCCCAAGGCACGTACCGCACTGAGCGATATAGAAGTGGTTTACAAAGAAGAGCACAGCAAGCTATACTATCTCCGCTACAAAATTGTAGGTGAAGATGGATATGCTATCGTTGCCACAACCCGCCCCGAAACCATAATGGGCGACACTGCAATGTGCATCAATCCTGCCGACCCCAAGAATCAGCACCTGCGCGGAAAGCGAGTAATAGTGCCATTGGTAGGACGTGAGATTCCCGTTATCGAAGACGATTATGTGGATATCGAATTCGGTACCGGATGCCTGAAGGTAACCCCGGCACATGATATGAACGACTACATGCTCGGACAGAAGCATAACCTTGAAAGCATAGACATATTCAATGACGACGCAACCATAAGCGAAGCCGCCGGTATGTATGTGGGCATGGACCGTTTTGCCGTACGCGAACAGATAGCCAAGGACCTTGAAGCTGCCGGACTGATTGAAAAAATCGAGAATTACGAAAACAAGGTAGGTTACTCGGAGCGTAACAACGATACTGTTACCGAACCCCGTCTGAGCGACCAGTGGTTCATGAAGATGGACGAATTGTCACGTCCTGCACTCGAAGCCGTAATGAACGATACCATCAGCTTCATACCGGAGAAGTTCAAAAACACCTACCGCCACTGGATGACCGACGTACGGGATTGGTGCATATCGCGTCAGTTATGGTGGGGACATCGCATACCGGCATACTATCTACCCGATGGTACATTTGTAGTAGCCGAAACTGCCGAGGAAGCATTAAAACTCGCACATGAAAAGGATGCCGCATTGACAGCTGCCGACCTGCGTCAGGATGAGGATTCGTTCGACACATGGTTCTCCTCATGGCTATGGCCAATATCATTGTTCAACGGAATTTTGGACCCTGACAATGAAGAGATACGCTATTACTACCCCACCGCCGACCTCGTAACCGGTCCCGACATTATATTCTTTTGGGTGGCACGCATGATTATAGCCGGCTACGAGTTCATGGGCAAGCAACCGTTCAACAACGTGTACTTCACCGGTATCGTACGTGACGAGATAGGCCGTAAGATGTCGAAACAGTTCGGCAACTCCCCCGACCCGCTTGAACTCATTGCCACTTACGGAGCCGATGGCGTACGTATGGGCATCATGCTCTCAGCTCCTGCCGGCAACGACATATTCTTCGACAAGAAACTCTGTGAGACAGGCCGCAACTTCTCTAATAAGATTTGGAATGCATTCCGATTGGTCAAAGGTTGGGAAATAGATGAAAACGCAACTCAGCCCGAAGCAGCAGCACTTGCCGGCAAATGGTTTGAGTCCAAACTCAATGCCGCAATAGCTGAAATCAACGACCTCATGTCGAAATTCCGTATCTCGGAAGCACTGAAAGAAATATATCGTCTATTCTGGGATGAATTCTCCGCATGGTATCTCGAAATGGTGAAACCGGTCTATGGCTCACCCATAGACCGCAAGACGCTCGATGACACTATCAACTATTTTGATTCATTGCTCCGTCTGCTCCACCCCTTCATGCCATTCATCACCGAAGAACTATGGCAGCACATAGCCGAACGTCGCGACGGTGAATCTATCATGTACGCCCCCACCCCTGCCGGTGGTGTTGTCGATGAACTTATCATCAACGCCATGGAGCATGTTAAAGAGGTGGTCAACGGTCTGCGTAATGTCCGTGCCGTAAAGAATATCCCCAACAAGGAAACCCTCACGGTCAATGTTATCGGTAGTTGGGACAAACAGGAGGATGTGCTCATTGCTAAGCTCGCCAACGCATCGGAAATAAATCACAATGCTGAGAAAGATGCCACTGCCGCAACTTTCATGGTTGGCACAACAGAAATCAATGTACCGCTGACAAACAACATCGACATCGATGCCGAACTTGCCAAGCTCAACAAAGAACTTGACTATTACCAAGGTTTCCGCCAGTCGGTAATGAAGAAACTTGGCAACGAACGCTTCGTGGCAAACGCCCCTGCCGCCGTGGTGGAAGGCGAACGCCGTAAGCTCGCCGATGCCGAGACTAAGATTGCCAACCTCACACAAGCCATCGAAGCCCTATCGAAATAAGACCCTGAGATATTAGGGTAACACTATAATAAAAGGAGCCGGTATTAACGTAGCGTTATACCGGCTTCTTTTATTATATGTTAATGCAGCGAATCAATCGCTCACTACTTCAGATATTCCATATAGAATGCAGCTATCTCATCAAACGGTATCACATCAAGCCTATCGTAAAGATCGGTGTGATTTGCGCCCTTCACTGTAAGCAACTGCTTGTTATTACCTGAAAGCAGCCCGAATGTATCTTTACCAAAATAGTAGGAATGAGCATTATCACCATGCACTATCAGTACGGCACGTTCAAGTTCACCGGCATATTCAAAAAACTTAAAATTCATAAACGGGAGATTGGATGTGAAGTTCCATCCGCCATTGGAATTCAAAGAGCGACTATGATATCCCCTCTGAGTCTTATAATACGCATGATAATCTTTCAGGAACTGAGGGGCGTCTACCGGTAGCACATCGGGGACACCACCGGCACGACGATATGCACCGGCACGATAATCCTCCGTACGCTGCGCACACATGGCACTCCGCTTGGCATTACGTTGTGCCGGTGAATTTTCAGAATCAAAATAGCCGTTGGAGTTAACACGTGTCATATCATACATGGTCGACGCTACGGTAGCCTTAATACGCGTATCATTGATTGCAGCCTGTATGGCAATACCACCCCAGCCACAAATGCCGAGCACACCCACACGTGCCGAATCGACATCATTTCGGTTAAGCAGATAGTCCACCGCCGCACTGAAATCTTCGGTATTGATATCAGGCGATGCCACATAACGCGGATTACCACCACTCTCACCGGTGTACGACGGGTCAAAAGCAATGGTAAGAAACCCGCGCTCCGCCAACTGTTGGGCATACAACCCCGACGATTGCTCCTTGACAGCACCGAACGGTCCGCTTACAGCCACAGCGGGCAGTAGTCCACAAGTAATATCCTTAGGCTTATACAAATCAGCAGCGAGCGTAATACCGTAACGGTTTGTAAAAGTCACTTTAGCATGTTCTACTTTATCACTTTTGGGAAACACCTTATCCCACTCATGCGTTAATGTCAGATTTTCTGTTTTCATAATCTCTTGAGCTTTTATAGGGCTGAATGCCAGTATTGAGACAATCAACCCTGATATAACATTGAACTTCATTCTATTTTTATATTTCTAATGAAACGTGCCGGCACACCAGCTACTATCGTATTGGGAACCACATCTTTAGTCACAACTGCGCCCGCTGCCACTATAGCATTCTCACCCACAGTCACACCACCGAGAATAGTGACATTCGCTCCAATCCACACATTGCGACATATATGAATGGGAGCAGGAATCGTATTCCCTCTATGCGCGGGACGTTCATCGTGGTCAAGCGTAGCCATCACGCAATTATGTCCCACCAGCACATCATCATCTATCCGGATTCCGCCGTGATCCTGAAACTTGCAACCTGCATTGACATACACCCTTTTACCGAAGTGAATATTCTTACCGAAATCAGCCTGGAATGGCGACATCACTTTCACCGATTCATGAACATCCGTTCCGGTGAGTCGTCGCAATAATTCCGTACGTTCGGTATCAGTATGCACCGCTGAATTAAGCTCAAGCGTTATACGCTGTGATTCATCATACGCCCGGTGCATCACCTCATGTGCCGGCGATCCTGCTTCAATAGGCTCACGCCGCTCCATCATATCCAGATAGTCTTGTAATGTCATCATTTTCATTCATATTAGATGGTACAAAATTACTACCCAAACACCATGAAGCAGATACCTATATTCACTGATTAATAACCATATCTACCGATTATCACATATAATCTATACCATTTTCAACCCTGGTTGGCAATAATGTTTCTTGATTATTGCGTAATTTTGTGCTAACCGAATTTAAATTTTCAATCCCGGCAATGAACATACCGAAAACTGAATTGGACAGCCTACCGGCCATAGTCCAAAATTTATTTATAAAATGGAGTGAATTTCTGTATGACCGAGTCGTGTTCAATAGACCTCAAAGTACTATTCACGCAGCACCACATTGCGAACGTGTCCTGCTGTTTGCACTTATCACAGGTCATCGCGTATTCGGTGATGACCATACCGCCCTCACTGCATTGGCACACGCCGCGGTGTTCCACGATACCAGACGATTTGATGACAATCTCGACACAGGTCATGGCGCACGCGCATCGGTATATTACCGTAGCTTCTGCGATTCGGAACCCGACATTGATTTCATGCCCGAAGCGGCATTGATGATGAAATATCACGACATAGAGGATCTACGTGGCAAAAACGGAATCAAGAACGAATATCACGGTTCACTCCCGAAAATGCTCAAACTCTATGACATATTCAAAGATGCCGATGCACTCGACCGCTGGCGTCTCGGCCCATACGGTCTTAATCCTCGCTACCTCCGCACAGCTCCGGCACAATCCATGCCCCAATACTCCCTCCATATCCTCCAAAAGACCTTGGATTATTAATCAACACCGATATCTAAAAAAAGGAATGCCACGTGATTCCGTAGCATTCCTTCTTTATTGTTAGCTGATATATTTTTAAAGCTGAGTAGCTGGATCAAGGTTGGCGCTTTCAATATCCTTGAAATAGCGGTAAGTACCTACTTTCAATTCCTCACAAGCAGCATCATCTGCGACGATGAGTGCCTTAGGATGCATTTGCAGAGCTGATATAGTCCACATTTGGCTGATTCCGCCTTCGACACCATGGCGCAACGCACGAGCTTTGTTGTGACCGTTCACAATAAGCAACACGCTCTTCGCAGCCATAATTGTGCCTACGCCCACTGTAAGAGCAGTCTTGGGAACGAGGTCGACATTATTGTCGAAAAAGCGCGAATTAGCTATGATAGTGTCGCGTGTGAGGGTCTTCATACGGGTCTTTGAAGTAAGTGCCGAGCCCGGTTCGTTGAACGCGATGTGACCGTCAGGACCTACACCGCCAAGGAACAAGTCTATACCACCATAGCTTGCGATTTTGGCTTCGTAACGCGCACATTCTTCTACGGGATCTGCGGCATTGCCATTAAGTATGTTCACATTCTCAGGAAGAATATCTATCTGATTAAAGAAGTTTGTCCACATGAACGTATAGTAGCTCTGTTCGTGGTCGCGGGGTATGCCGCAATATTCATCCATATTGAATGTAACCACATTCTTGAACGATACCTTGCCTGCTTTATTGAGCTTTATTAGTTCGCGGTACATACCGAGTGGAGAGCTACCGGTGGGGCAACCGAGCACAAACGGGCGTTCCGCTGTGGGGTTGGCTTCATTGATACGCGCGGCAACGTATGATGCCGCCCATTGCGATACTTTTTCGTAATCGGGTTCGATGATAAGACGCATAGTCGATGCTGTGTTTTTTTATGGGTTAAACAGATTATCTGCAAATTTAGCAAATTTTCGGGTATAGTATTTCAAAAAATACAAATTTAAAACTAACTTTGTAGTATAAATCACATATCTAACATGAAAACAAATCTTAGTTCACAAATCAAGCTGGACCGGATACCTCGACGATATTACGATCCGCAAGGGGAAATCGAGCTTACCGCCCTCACCCGCGAAGAAAAAGTATTCACCAGAATCTTCGAAACTGTCACCGACGGCAGCGCTTACTTAGCTGAAAGTATTGTGCGGTACATCAAGCGTTATATCGACGAGAAAGGCAAATGCGTATTGGCACTGGGAGCCGGCATCAGCACCCACAGCGTATATGCCGAACTCATCAAGATGCATCGTGAAGGAAAGGTTAGCTTTGAAAATGTGGTAGTTTTCAACATCAGCGAATTCTTCCCACTGATACCCAATGGCCCCTGCACATTGAACAGACTGAAAGATGTGTTGCTCAACCATATCGACATAAAACCTGAGAATATCCACAGTATCGACACTGCGGTGACAAAGGAAAATATGTACGAATACTGCAAGGCATACGAACAATCTATTGCCGATGAGGGCGGCATCGACATCACCGTGTGTGAGATTGGCGCCATCGGCTCACTCGCGTTCAACGAACCGGGTAGCGCAGCATCGAGCCTATGCCGTTTGGTACTCCTCGGCAGCGAAGCCCGTCATATCATTTCATCTGACTATAAGTGTGAGAACGTTCCCACCACAGCCATCACCTTGGGTATATCCAATTTGCTTAGCGCACGTCGTGTAGTGACAATGGCTTGGGGCGAAAACAACGCGGCAATCATCAAGAAAACTGTTGAGTCTCCGGCTTCGGCAGCTGTACCCGCGTCGTTCCTTCAGGGCCATCCGCACGCAAAGGTTGTTATTGACCTGCCCGCAGCCGAAGACCTTACCCGCATAAGCCAGCCGTGGAAAGTTACATCCTGCGAATGGAACGACAAGCTCATTCGTCGCGCTATAGTATGGCTCTGCGAAATGACCGGCAAGCCCATCCTCAAACTCACAGACAAAGACTATAATGATTGGGGATTAGGTGAACTGCTCGCATTATATGGTTCTGCCTACAACGTAAACATCAAGATATTCAACGATCTTCAGCACACCATCACCGGTTGGCCCGGCGGTAAGCCCAATGCTGACGACACCTACCGTCCCGAACGCGCAAATCCCTATCCCAAGCGCGTGATAGTATTCAGCCCCCACCCCGACGACGATGTAATCTCAATGGGTGGCACACTGAAACGTCTTGTCGACCAGAAGCACGACGTACATGTAGCCTACGAAACTTCCGGAAACATTGCTGTAGGCGATGAGGATATGATGCGCTATTTCCTCATGATGGACAAGATAGCTCCTATGTTCGGATTCCAGACCGAAGGCTACGACAAACTCAGTGATGGTGTACGTAAATTCGTGGCTCAGAAAAAGGCAGGAGAAATGGATACTGCCGAAATACGCGAAATCAAAACCATGATTCGTCAGGCAGAAGCAACAATCGCATGCAACTATATAGGTGTAAAACCTCAAAATATACACTTCCTGCGCTTACCATTCTACGAAACCGGTACCATCAAGAAAGGCGATTTGTCAGAAGCCGATATCGAACGTGTAAAAGCTCTTCTCGAAGAAGTAAAACCCCATCAGATATTCGTTGCCGGTGACCTTGCCGACCCACATGGAACTCACCGTGTATGTACTGACGCTGTACTTGCCGCTCTTTATGAACTTCGTGGTGAAGAATGGATGAAAGACTGCCGTATATGGATGTACCGAGGCGCATGGGCAGAATGGGAAATTGACCACATTGAGATGGCAGTACCTATCAGCCCTGAGGAACTGCGTTTCAAACGCAACTCCATCCTCAAACACCAGAGTCAGATGGAAAATGCTCCCTTCCTTGGCGACGATGACCGTCTGTTCTGGCAGCGTGCCGAAGAACGCAATCGTGCCACTGCCCAACTATATGAGAACCTTGGTCTCGCTTCATACGAGGCTATGGAAGCTTTCGTGGAATACCATCCCATAAAGGATTAATATAAATAATTTCCACCCATAACGCGACGGCGGTGTGCAACAATGAAACAGCACACCGCCGTCACTTATTCAACGCCCGATATCCACACACGCTCCATTCGCCATAAGTAATCCTGCGCACATACGTGTTAAATATATATCCATCCAACAATCACATCATGAAACATCTGCTTGCCATCACCATATTTGCAATCCCCCATCTCTCACAGTCAGCGACTCCACAAATAACAATGGTGGATATTCCTGCAGGTTACTTCTATATGGGAGGTAATGGAGAGGGCGAAAATTTTGATGAATCACCGGTACACAAAGTTGTGATATCTGAACCGTTCAGAATGTCAGCAACAGAAATAACCAACGCACAATATGAAGAGTTTGACCCGTCGCACCGTTCATATCGTGGCAAGGATAATGTATCGTGGAACGATGATGAAGCGGTGACCAACGTATCCTATCAAGATGCCATGGCTTTCTGCCGATGGCTTGGCAAAAAACATAATAAGAATTACCGTCTGCCCACTGAAGCGGAATGGGAATACGCCTGCCGTGCCGGCACAAATACTCCATTTTGGATGGGCGACGGACTTCCGGGAGATTACCACCGGAATCAACGTGTGGCACGTGATTTTGAACCTGTTTCACTCTCGGTGATGGCCAATGCCGCCAATCCCTGGGGATTATATGGTATGCACGGTAATGTCGAGGAGTGGTGTTTGGACTGGTACGCACCTTACTCGCCTGAAGAATCCACAGACCCCCAAGGTCCACTTTCGGGAGAATACAAAGTGACACGCGGCGGAAGCCACCACACACCGGAGCGGTATCTACGTAGTCGCAACCGAAGTGCTATGATACCCACCGACAAGCACTCACAGACCGGGTTCCGCATTGTCGAATCCGATGCCACTCTGAATATATCAGGAGCCATACAGCAGCCATCACTAAATACACTCGACGTATCAACGGAGAAAGTTACGTGGGACACTGTCACATCACCTATATTCATGTCTCCAATACCATTTGTCATTGAACCGACTTGTGGTTCAGGCACTCCGTATTATAAGCATAATCATCAGCCGAGCGTGACCTGGTGTGACAATGGGGATCTCCTTGCGATATGGTTTTCCGCTAATGAAGAAAATGGACGTGAGGTATCAGTCCTTGCATCGCGGTTGCGCCACGGTGCCGACCATTGGGACGAAGCATCACTATTCTATAAAGTACCTGACCGTAATATGACCGGCAGTTCCCTGCTTAATGACGGTAGAGGACGGCTTATTCATATCAACGGCGTGGAAGCATCCGGTGACTGGCAGAATCTTGCCATGATAATGCGTACAAGCACCGACAATGGGACTACGTGGAGCACATCAAGAATTATAGCTCCCGAGCATACCAAAAGACATCAGGTGATATCCGGAAACATAATTACACGGGAAGGATGGTTGTTACAGGCATGCGATGCCGGTCCCGGAAGCCACGACGGCACAGCAATACACATAAGCCGCGACAATGGCAATACCTGGTCCGACCCATGGGACGGCTCACCCCTACCCGACTTCAAAGATGGAGGGACAGGCACAACTATTGCAGGAATACATGCAGGGATAGTACAGCTTACCGATGGCTCTCTTATGGCTTTAGGTCGTGGCAACAGTATTACCGACAGCCTTGGACGAAAACGTATGCCCATGAGTATCTCGCACGATATGGGACGTACTTGGACCTATCGTGCAAGCGAGTTTCCGCCTATCGACGGTGGACAACGTCTGATACTACGCCGATTGAACGAAGGACCGATACTTCTTGTATCATTTACCGACCATCCATTACGCACACCCGTTGAGGAAAGAGGCATGGAACTTACATGCGCGGATGGAAAAACCCGCGTATGTTATGGTATGTATGCTGCAGTGTCGTACGATGAAGGCAAGACGTGGCACACCCGAAAATTACTCTCCGATGGACAATCACGTTACCTCAATGGTGGCGGATGGACCGGGTTCTTCGAATCAGACCTTACACATGCTGAACCTCGTGGATATTTAGCCGCGACACAAACACCCGACGGCATAATCCACATACTCAGCAGCCGCCTGCACTATCGCTTCAATCTTGCCTGGCTTGAAGCGCGGTAACCATTTCTAAAGTCAATACATTCACACCATCTCTTCCCTTGCCCACTCAACAAGCTGGCATATCAATGGCACCAATGTCTTACCCTTATTCGTAATCGAATATTCCACTTTAGGAGGAACGCACGCATATACTTTCCTTGCCACCAATCCATCGGACTCAAGAGTCTTGAGTGTCGATGACAACACCTTTGCAGATATATCGGGAAGTATATGTGTAAACTCATTAAACCTCACGCACTCCTTCTCTCCAAGAATCATCAATACAAGCATTGCCCACTTAGAACTGAAACGAGAAATCACCTGCCGCACCGGACATCGCTCAACGCACGAATATTTTTTTAAGTCCTCATTCATTTTTTTATTGCTAATAATCAATAAAAGTAACCTCATAGTAAGCCAGTCACCATTTCGTAAGCTCTTGCACTTCATTGAAAAACAAAATAAATTTGCGGTAACAAAAAGTAAGTGACTAACAATTGCAAATTTAATAACTAAATGTAACAGGACAATGAACGAAATGAAAAAAATCAATGGAAACGAAAATTTCACACACGCTTCAATAGGTAAATTATCTGAGTTCTCCGGCAAGCAATTTGCCAAAGATTTAATTGGCTCGACTGGATGCGAACTATCATTCGGCACACTCGATGCCGGGCAAGCCGTACCGTTCTTCCACTCACATAAACAAGATGAGGAGATATACATAATTCTGAGTGGGAGTGGTGATTTTCAAGTCAATGACACCGCATTTCATATAGAAGAAGGGTCAATTGTCCGAGTAGCGACAAACTGCAACCGCTCGATGCGCAACACATCATCAGCTCCTATGCTGTACATCTGCATACAAGCCAGAGAAAACAGTCTTGTCCAATCCACTATGGACGATGCAGAAATCACAGAGCAACCCACTGTTTGGTAATCAAAACAACCACAAAGCTCATTATTATTCATCTGATTATCATTCACATCAGATAAATTACAAACTAACAAACACAAAACAGAAGTGGTCGCCTTAATGGTGACCACTTCTGTTTATTATATGTGTGATGTTAATTTATCAGCAACCTACAAGTGTAAGCAAGCTGTCATAGAAGAAGCTTACGATACCCAAGCCAATGATACCGGCAACACAAATCCACATGCCGAGACGTTCTGAACATGCCGAACGGAAATTGGCTATGTTGCACTCTTCCTCATTGTTAATGAACATAGCCTTAACAACGAGCAAATAGTAGTACAATGATATGATAGTGTTAATCAAAGCGATAAGCACTAATACGTATATCGCTATACTACCCTGGTTGATAGCAGAGGTAAATATGAAGAATTTACTGAAGAATCCTGCAAATGGAGGAATACCGGCAAGAGAGAACATTGCCAACATCATGGTCACAGCCAGACGGGGATTAGTCTTATAAAGACCATTGTAATCATCCATCCATACTTTACCGGTATTGTTCTCTATAGCTCCGATCACGCCAAATGCAGCGAGATTGGAGAAAATGTACACGAGTATGTAGTACATCAAAGCTGCAGCTCCCATAGCATTCATGGCTATTACACCAAGCATTATGTAACCTGCCTGAGAAATTGATGAGAACGCAAGGAAACGCTTCATATTGCGCTGGCGGATGGCGAAAAGGTTACCGATAGTAATCGTAAGGATAATCAATGCATAGAGCATCCATTCCCAAGCCTGTTCGTAAACCGAGCCAAATACTTGCCACATGATTACTAAGAACGCAAATGCTGCCGCGCCCTTGGAGATAACCGAAAGATATGACGTAACAGAAGTGGGGGCGCCTTGATATACATCGGCAGTCCAAAGATGGAACGGAACCAACGAAAGTTTGAAGCCCATACCTGCTATTACAAAAGCTATGGCTACTACCAAAGGTACGATATTTACCCCGCCCTGCACTGCTGCGGCTATTTGGGTGAAATAAAGAGAACCTGACAGACCGTAGACAAAAGACAATCCCATCATAAAAATAGCTGATGAGAAAACAGCGGTCAAGATATATTTCACGGCTGCCTCATGGCTTTCATAACGGTTCTTGTCAAAAGCCACCATAGCGGCAAGCGGAAGTGAAGCAGTCTCAAGACCGATGATAAACAACAGGAAGTGACGTGCCGAAATCATCAAGTACATACCGAAAAGCGTCACGAGCAACAATTCATAGAACTCGCCACGACGTATGACCTGCATTTCACTGCTTGTCCACTTCAAGGACTGGATGAGAACTATCAACACACCCACATTGAGTATATTTTTGATAGCGGCAACCACAGGAGTGGTAACATACATGCCGGCAAATGCAGCCACATCGCTTCCTGAAACGACATCGTAGAAACCAAAAGCGGTGAACAATGCAAACAGGATGCAAGTTGTAACCCCGAGACCTCCCTGCGCTTTCTTAGGCAAGAATGTGTCATTGAGGAAGACTAAAAGAAATACTACTAACAAGCATATTTCTTGCTTCATTGCTAAAAATTGTGAGTAATCCATTTCTTATTAATCTTTTTAGTTCATTCCTAATACAGTGAATATTTCAGGGCTGAAAGTAAACTTAATCAAGTCAGCGAAGAAATTCGGGAAACAGCCTATTGCGGCCACACAGAGGATAAGGGTTACAGTTGAGGTACGTTCCCACCAGGTAGCATCAGTGAGCTGCAAGTGGTGTTCGTCCTGTACCGGACCGAGCAACAACTTACCCACGACACGGAGAATATACACCGCTGTAATCACGATAGAGCAGCAAGCAATGATTGTAAATACCAATCTAAGCGAACCGGTACCATTGAGATAATCAGCCATACCTTGCTCAAACGAGCCTACGAAAATGGTCATCTCTGCCACGAATCCGCTAAGACCGGGCAAGCCGAGCGATGCCATACCGGCTATTACATAGCAAACGGCAAGGAAAGGCATAATCTTCATCAAACCACCCATCATTCGTATATCGCGTGTGTGTGTGCGACCGTAAATCATACCGATGAGCGCGAAGAACAAGGCTGTCATCAAACCGTGCGAAAGCATCTGCATGATGGCTCCTGTCATAGCTGTGGTATTGAGCATCAGAATAGCGAACAACACCAATCCACAGTGGCTCACAGAAGAGTAAGCGTTGATGTACTTGAGGTCGGTCTGCACACATGCACTGAATGCTCCATATACTACCGAGATTCCGGTAAGAATCAAGAATATCCATGCAAGGTCATTGGCAGCTGTGGGCATCAGGTAGATTGCCACACGGAAACATCCGTAACCACCAAGTTTCATAAGCACACCGGCATGAAGCATTGACACCGCTGTCGGAGCTGAAGCATGACCATCAGGGCTCCAGGTATGGAACGGGAACATAGCACCCAACACTCCGAATCCTACGAATGTCATCGGGAACAAGAAGTATTGCCAACCTTTTTCAATGGAATTATTCTGAGCGATTTCAAGTATATTCCATGTGAGCTGTCCACCTTCAGGTGCAGAATGGTAATATATACCAATCAAGCCAAGCATCAGGAATGCGGAACCGCCCATCAACATGAGTGTAAGCTTCATCGCCGAATAGTTCTTGTTACCGCTACCCCATACACCTATGAGAAGGTACATCGGTATAAGCGCCACTTCATAGAACATGAACATGGTGAACAAATCAATCGAGATAAAGAAACCGAACACACCGGTCGACAAAAGCACTAACCAAAGGAAAAATTCCTTAGGTTGGTCTATCTTCCACGAAGCAAAGCTACCTGTCAATAAGATAATCGATGAAAGAAGCAACATTGCCACCGAGATTCCATCAACACCAACCGAAAGATTGATATTGAGCGGTGCAAACCACGACCATGAGTCGGTGTAAAGCATCTGAGCCGTCTCACCTGCGGCACGCAAAGCGAGGTAGTCCATCAACAGATACACTGACAATCCGGTCAATGCGAGCGAACCGACCACTGCCACCGTGCGTATCTGCTTGATATTTCGGCAAAGGGCAAGCCCTGCAAGCATAAGCAGGGGTATTACCACGAAATAAATCAATATATTGGAAAACATAATTACTATATTTATTCTATTAGAGCACGAGTTTAATTCTGCATCATCATTTCTAAATCAAGCATACCGCAGCGATAGTACCAAGGAGCAACGCGCCGATAAGATAAACCCAAACATACATCTGGATATTGCCGCTTTGCAATCCGCGTATAGCATAGGAAGCTTTATTGGTGATGTAAGCGAATCCATCCATTGTTCCATCAATAATGTGACGGTCAAACCATGCGATAGGACGGCTTACGCAACCGAATATGATTTTATGAGTGATGAATATATACAGCTCGTCCCAATAGAAGCGGTGGTGACACCAACGCCACAGGTTCGGAAGAGCATTTTTCATCTTCGCAGGAAGGGGATTCTCCTTAATGTACATCTTAGTTGCAAGAGCTATAGCAAGTACCGCAACCAGAAGGCTTACAGCAGCCACATTCCAATCGAAATGAGCCATGAAGTCATAAGGTTCGCCATTCCAGCTTACAAGATTACCAAAAGGTACAAAACCGGCAACTACTGAAACCGCTGCAAGAATCACCAAAGGCACTGTCATGGTCCAAGGCTGATCGTGGGGAGCGTGATGACCTTCACGTACCTTATGTTCTTTCCACCAGAATATGAGATAGTACAGGCGGAACATATAGAAGGCGGTGAGACCGGCTACAAATGACATCCAGATGTAAGCTACCCAACCGTTACCAAGACACGAACTCAAGATTTCATCCTTAGAGAAGAAACCGGAGAACGGAATGATACCTGCAATGGCAAGACAGCCTATGAGGAATGTGATATGTGTCACAGGCATGTATTTACGCAAACCATGCATGTCAGTGTAATCATTAGAGCCTATCGCATGGATAAGGGCACCGGCACCAAGGAACAACAACGCCTTGAACATAGCGTGGGTGAACAGATGGAACATCGAAGCCATATATCCCAAACCTTCGTGGAACTCAGGGCGGGCAACGCCGAGCGACACCATCATAAAGGCAATCTGGGATATTGTGGAGAATGCAAGCACGCGTTTTATATCCACCTGTGTACATGCTACCATTGCAGCATAAAGAGCCGTGATAGCACCTACTACAGTAATGATATTCAACGAAGCTTCCTCCATCAGATAAAGCGGGAACAGACGTGCCACCAGATATACACCTGCCACCACCATAGTAGCGGCATGTATAAGTGCAGACACGGGAGTAGGACCTTCCATAGCATCGGGAAGCCAGATATGGAGCGGCATCATTGCCGATTTACCCATGCCACCCATAAATATCAGAACCAAAGCCCAAGTGAGTACCGACGCACCCATAAACATAGGAGCGGCACTACCGGCAAACACATTCTTGATATGTTCAGATGTGGTAAGGCTTATGCTGTAGATATTCTCACCTGCGGGAACCGAAGTCAAATCGGTGAAGTTGAATGTGCCAGTATAATACGACAGCACCAATATACCGATAAGGAAGCCGAGGTCGGCAAATCGAGTGACGATAAACGCCTTTTTCGATGCAGACACAGCCGAAGGCTTAGTGTAGTAAAAGCCGATAAGAAGGTAAGACGATGCTCCCACAAGCTCCCAAAAGATGTACATCTGGAATATGTTTGTAGCAACGACCAATCCGAGCATTGAGAAGCTGAACAGAGAAAGGAACGCGTAGAAACGCTGGAAACCTTTCTCCCACACTCCGTGATGATCGCGCATGTAACCGTTGCTATAAAGATGCACCATGAATGATATGGTGGTGATGACCACAAGAAGCAATGCCGAAATCGGATCAAGCAAGAATCCAAGACGAATCACAAGATTCTCATAAAATTGAAGCCAATCGACATTGAACACCACATATTGCAGACGTTGTCCGGTTTCGCTAATAAAATCGGCAGAACCTGAAAAGAAGTAAGTAAACGCGGTGATATAGGCAAGCACGAGTGTAACGCCCATACCGGCAGTGCCAAGGATACCCGCAAGCTTATGGCTCATCTTATTGCCCAGCAAACCGAGCAGAAGGAACATGAACAGCGGGATGGCAAGTATTAAAACGGGAATAGTTGCTTCCATGATGCCTTAATTTTTCATTTTGGTTAGGTCGGTCACATTGATATTCTTGGCCGCACGGAACACATTGATTATAATGGCTATGGCAAGAGCTGTTTCAGCTGCCGCGATAGCGATGGCAAAAAGGGTAAAGAACATACCCTCCATCTGTCCGGGGAACAAAAAACGGTTGAACACGACAAAGTTAATATCCACCGCATTGAGCATCAACTCAAGCGATATAAGCATGGCTATCATATTCTTACGAGTAATGAAGCCGTACACACCGCAGCAAAACATTATAAGTGCCGGGACGAGATAGTAAATCATTGTAATTTCCATAATCTATTATCTTTTACGAGCGACTACCACGCCACCGATTATACATGCGAGCAACAACACACTTATAGCTTCAAACGGCAGCAAATACTGATATTCGCCTGTACCCATCAAAGCCTCGCCTATGGCATGCATTTTGGGATTTTCCATTTGAGGCAACGATACTAAAGCCTGACCGCAACGGTTGATGAGCGCCCAACCGCCCACACACAATGTGGCGATTGCGGCTATCAGCCCCAACACTCGCTGTTTCGACACCAGACGTTCGCTTTTGTCACCGGGATGAGAGGTGAGCAAAATTGAGAATACGAACAGCACCACAATACCTCCTGCATATACTGCAATCTGTACAGCACCCAAGAACTCGTAATCAAGCTTGAAATACATGGCTGCTGTTGCAAAAAGCGTAAACAGAAGGAATGTAGCGGCACGCAGTATTTTACGTGTGGTGACAGTCAGTACCGAGAACACGATAATCGACAAAGCGATTACCAGATACATAATGATACTTCCTACTGATTCCATATAAATGATTAGTTATTATTTTTCTGATGAATCCGATGTTTCTCCTGCCGCTTCTGCGGCTTTCTTAGCTGCCATAGCTGCCTTGGCGGCTGCTATCTTAGCCTCTTTTTCAGCCTGCATTTTGGCAAGTTGTTCAGGAGTGGGAGCCGGCTCCTCCACCTCGGGAAGATAGTTGAGCTTCTTCACCAATTTGTCGCGGGTGAACACGGCTTGCTCGAAGTCATTTGAGAACTCAAGCGCATCCTGCGGACACGAAGTGACACACAACTGGCAGAAAGTACAGCTGCCCAAGTCGTAGGTGTACTTATCAAGTTTACGCTTTTTCTTTCCATCGGGCATATCCACCATCTTGGTCGCAAGGGTGATGGTGCCGTTGGGACAATTACGTTCGCATATACCGCAAGCGATGCATTTATGACGTCCGTCGGCATCATATTTAAGCTGCAGAATGGCACGGAAACGTTCCGGCACTTTCACGGTTTCGCGATCTTCGGGATATTTTTCTGTAATCTTAGGGGTTATGAATTCTTTTCCGGTAACCTGCATACCCTTTACAAGGCTTGCGATACCGGACCCTAAGGATGAAAAATAGTCTTTTACACTACCCATAGATTTGTTTGCTATATAATTACTTAGTTTTACTTATTATCTGATTTGACCGCCGAGTATATCAAGCAACTCGGTGGTGATACTTTGTTGACGTAACTTATTATATTCAAGCTGCAACTGTTCCAATAGCTTCTTGGCATTGTCGTTGGCACTCTGCATCGCCATTACACGTGCTGCTTGCTCAGATGCACGGTTTTCGGTAAATACCTCCTGCATTACTGCCATAAGGAACATCGGCAACACCGAACGGAATATAGTCGAAGCATCAGGTTCGAATATATAAGGACGGCACAGTTCCTTCACACCATTTTCGGAAAATGTCTCCGGAACCACCGGCAACAATTGCTCCACACGCGGCCATTGGCGGCTGACGCTTTTAAAACTCATGTACAGGAAATCCACTCTGTCAGTGACTCCATCGAGGAATCGCTTCTGCAGATTCTCCACAAACACCTTCACACCTTCTCCGGTAGTTTTGGAATCAACACCGTAATCCACACACATGTGCAATGTTGCATCAGTGATCTTAGATACGGCTTTTGTTATCTTGTTTCCAACCGGACATACAGTAATCCGAACATCATTGCCAAACGTACTGCGATAATATGCTATACGTTGCAGAAGCTGCTTGAATATGTTAACATTATATGCGCCACAAAGACCATCGTCTGAACCGAACACCACAATCGTCACATCCCTCACCTCTCTATTTTCAAGAAGCGGAGATGAGAACTCGGCATCGGCACTCAGCAGATTGCTGATTATACCTTCAATCTGGTTGCGGAACGGCAAAAGACGTTTCAACGACATCTCGGCCTTATGCATTTTTGCCGAAGATATCATCTTCATGGCTCCGGTAATCTTCTCTGACGAAGCGACCGAACCGATACGTCCTTTTAATTCACGTAATGTTGCCATTCTAATTAAGCAATATTGGTATACTTAGCTGCTATATCACTTGCGGCAGCGGTTAATTTCTCCACTACATCATCAGTCAGACGGCCGGCCTTGATTTCATCAAGCACATCTGATTGGTGTTTGGCACGCAGCAGTTGGAGGAAAAGTTCTTCAAACTCGGCAACCTTATCCAACGGAACGTTTTCAAGCAAGCCCTTAGTACCGCAGAATATCACTGCAACTTCTTCCTCTACAGCCATGGGATGGTACTGCGGTTGTATCAACAAACGTTCATTCTTGCGGCCCTTATCTATAACACGTGCGGTTACGGGGTCTATATCACCGCCGAACTTGGTGAATGATTCAAGCTCGCGGAACTGAGCCTGGTCAATCTTCAATGTTCCGGCGACCTTTTTCATTGACTTGATTTGAGCGTTACCACCTACACGCGATACAGAGATACCTACATTGATAGCCGGACGGATACCGCGGTTAAACAGCGCGGTCTCAAGGAATATCTGACCGTCGGTAATAGAAATTACATTCGTAGGGATATAAGCGGAAACGTCACCGGCCTGAGTTTCGATTATAGGAAGAGCTGTGAGCGAACCACCGCCCTTAACTATAGGTTTCAACGGTTCGGGAAGGTCATTCATCTGCGATGCCACCTCCTGGTTGTCGATAATCTTGGCAGCACGCTCGAGCAAACGGGAATGGAGATAGAAGATATCACCGGGATATGCCTCACGACCCGAGGGGCGTTTCAATATAAGGGAAATCTCACGATACGCAACCGCCTGCTTCGACAAGTCATCATAGACAATCAAAGCATCGCGACCGGTATCACGGAAATATTCACCAATAGCCACACCGGCAAAAGGAGAATAGTAACGCATAGAAGCCGAATCGGCAGCGGTAGCAGCCACTACCACAGTGTAATCCAATGCACCGTAACGTCGCAACGTCTCAACCGTGGCAGCTACTGAGGATGCTTTCTGGCCTATAGCCACATATATACAATACACCGGTTTACCGGCTTCGTAGTTCTGACGTTGATTTATAATCGTGTCTATGGCAATAGCGGTCTTTCCGATTTGACGGTCGCCGATAATAAGCTCACGCTGTCCGCGGCCTATGGGCACCATAGAGTCCACCGCCTTGATACCGGTTTGCAAAGGCTGCTTTACCGGCTGACGGAATATTACACCGGGAGCCTTGCGCTCAAGCGGCAGGTGCATAAGGTCGCCCGTAATAGGACCACGACCGTCTATAGGTTCGCCAAGCACATTAATGACGCGTCCCAGCAGCCCCTCCCCAACCGGGATGGAAGCGATTTCACCGGTACGGCGCACCGACATGTTTTCGGTTACCTTATCGACATTGTTGAGCAGGATTACGCCCACATTACTCTCTTCGAGGTTAAGAGCCACACCTTTCACGCCATTTTCAAACTCTACAAGTTCGTTAGCGCAAACATTGTCAAGTCCGTAAACGTGAGCAACACCATCGCCAACCTCCAACACGGTACCTGTTTCTTCAAACGACACCTTGGAATTGACGTTTTCAAGCTGCTGCTTCAATACTTCCGAAATCTCGCTGGGATTTATCATCAGTGTATTATTATTTGCTTAAAAGATTCAATCGTAATTGTTTTAATTCATTGCTTACCGAGGCGTCGATACGCTCATTGCCTACGCTAACCGTAAAGCCACCTATAAGTGAAGGATTCACTGCAGTGCTGAATTCCATGGTGCCTCCTTGGAGATGACGTTGCACCAACGTACGCAAGCGCGAATCCTCTGCTTTCGTGAGAGGAGCCGCACTCACTACCTTAACTTCATATATCTTATTTGACTCACGATATATACCCATATAAGCGATAGCTATATCGCGAGCCAAACCAAGACGACGGTTGTTTTCAAGAAGTTTCAGGAAATCGGAATATACTGCATCGTCCGACGATGCACCGGCTGCAGTAAGAAGCAGCTGCATCTTATCTGATACCCCGGCATACGGATTGTTCAGCACACTCTGTAAATCAGGCTGCTGCTCAAAACTCCCGGCAAGGGTTTTCATCATCTGATAGATTTTATCATCGACGTGCTTTTCCAAAGCATACATATACAATGCCTTGGCATAACGGCGCGGTATCAATCCCTCATTCATAGCGTCTCAGACGGTTAATTTTGTTTTTCCATTTCATCGAGCAACGTACCGACAAGACGGGACTGCTCTTTTTCATCATTCAGTTGGGTACGCACCACCTTAGCCGCGATATCGAGCGCAAACGAACTCACCTCATTGCGGAACTGCAATTCAGCTTCCTTACGTTCCTGCTCTATTGCCGTTTTAGCGGCATCCATCACTTTCTGTGCCTCCACTTGAGCTGCTGCACGAGCCTCCTCGATGATTTGAGTTTTCATCTTGTCGGCTTCACGTAGCATATCAGCTTGTTTCATCCGCGCTTCAGCAAGATATTTATCCGACTGTTCACGCGCATGCTCCAACTGTTCTTTGGCATTTTGAGCGTATTCCACACCTTTATCAATAAGGTCGGCACGGCTTTCGATGCTTTTGAGTATCACCGGCCAGCCCCACTTGTACAAGACAAGGAAGAGGACGGCAAACGCCACAAACATCCAAAATACCAAACCGAAGTCAGGCGTGAATAATTCCATAAAACCTACAATTGATTAGAGGAAGAGTGAAAGTACGCAAACGATAACCGCGAAAAGAGCCACACCTTCTACAAGAGCGGCAATCACAATCATATTACTACGGATATCACCTGCCGACTCAGGCTGACGGGCGATGGCTTCCATAGCGGCAGCACCAATCTTACCAATTCCAAGACCTGCGCCAATAGCTGCGATAGCTGCGCCAAGACATGCACCGATACCGAGAGTACCTTCAATTGCTGCTAAAATCATTGCTAACATAATTCTTTTGTTTTTTAAGTTGTTATTTATTTTTCATTTATTTCACTTTGCAGAAGTTGCCACAGCCTGTACTTCAGTTTCACCCTTAGCATGGTCATGTTCATGCCCGCGCTCCTGTCCGAATGATATGAACAGAGTTGACAGCATGGTGAACACATAAGCCTGAATGAAGCTCACAAGTACATCTATAAGCAACATAAATATAGAAAACGCCACTGATACCACCGTTGTAGCTCCGGTAACGACCGGACCCATAGCGGCAAATATGAATATCAGGAGTGTAAGCACTATCACAATCATGTGACCACCCATCATATTCGCAAACAGACGCACGGTGAGCGCCGCCGGCTTGGTAAATACGCCGAACAACTCTATAAGCGGCATGATAGGTAGCGGGAACTTCAACCACAGCGGCACATCAGGCCAAAACACCTCTTTCCAATAATGCTTGGTACCGAGTACATTGGTAAGCAGGAATGTAAATACTGACAGAACCAACGTAACGGCAATATTACCTGTAAGGTTAGCTCCACCCGGGAACACGACAATAAGTCCGAGCAGGTTGAGATACAGAATCAAGAAAAATACCGAAAGTAGGTACGGGGCGAACTTCATGGCACGGTCACCAAGCGTAGGCTTAATCACACCATCGTATATAAATGCGATCAGTGCCTCCAAAGCACCGACGAATTTACGTGGTGCCTTATACCCCATACGCACATGCCATCTGGCAACAGCTATGACACTCCATATAACCAACAATACGGTTATAAACAGCGCGCACACATTTTTAGTAATGGATATATCCCAAGGCTTATATTCCGAGCCATCAGGCATAATCTGCACTACTTTACCCTTATACGGGCTATCCTCACCGGCAATCTTGAAAGTGGCATCGCCATCCTTATATACCGCACCGTGGGCAACCTTCGATGACATGAAGCAATGGAAACCATCTTTCCCAAATAGAATCACAGGTAACGGTATCCGCTTGTGATGGTTGAACGGCACTTCCCATCCATAGCCGTCACCCAAATGCTCGAATATAATTTCTTTGGGATTGACTTTGCCCTCATCGCCACTCGCCGAGGCACTTATACGCACCGGCATGACAGCGGCAATCACAAACATCATCAATATCAGGATGGTATTCTTCATAAATCTCAATATATGCACACTGACACCACATTATTATCGACATTGACCAAGCCGCCCGAAACAGGCACACCCACTTCATGGCCATCCTGCACATAGCGGATGTCACCCGAAACAAGTGTCGATATCAGAGACGCGTGGTTATGCAACACCGTGAACAATCCTTCCGAACCGGGGAGCGTGACTGATGTCACCTCACCTTCAAAAAGGATATCTTCGGCCGATATTATTTTAAGTGTCATGATTCTTTATTATCAAGTAAAGTTAAGCCTGCACTTCAGCAAGCAGTTTCTTGCCTTTTTCAATAGCTTCATCAATAGTACCCACATTCAGGAACGCCTGTTCTGGATACTGATCCATTTCTCCGCTCAATATCATCTTGAATCCGCGGATAGTTTCCGACAAAGGAACCATCACGCCCGGCAGACCGGTAAACTGTTCTGCCACGAAGAATGGCTGCGAAAGGAATCGCTGAGCACGACGTGCGCGAGCTACCACAAGCTTATCCTCGTCGGAAAGTTCATCCACACCAAGAATGGCTATGATATCTTGCAACTCATTGTACTTCTGAAGCAACTGCTTCACAGCCTGAGCGGTATTGTAGTGGTCCTCACCTATGATATTGGGGTCAAGGATTCGCGAAGTTGATTCCAAGGGATCTACGGCAGGATAAATACCAAGCTCAGCAATTTTACGGCTCAACACCGTAGTAGCATCAAGGAAGCTGAATGTAGTGGCTGGAGCGGGGTCGGTCAAGTCATCGGCGGGCACATAGATAGCTTGTACCGAAGTAATCGAACCGTTCTTGGTCGATGTGATACGCTCCTGGAGCATACCCATTTCAGAAGCAAGCGTAGGTTGATAACCCACAGCCGAGGGCATACGTCCCAACAATGCAGACACCTCGCTACCTGCCTGGGTGAAACGGAATATATTGTCAATAAACAGAAGTATTTCCTTTCCTCCACCATCTTGATCACGGAACTGCTCGGCAACGGTAAGTCCGGACAGCGCCACACGCAGACGTGCACCGGGTGGTTCATTCATCTGACCGAACACCAAGGTAGCCTGAGACTCCTTGACTTTGTCCATGTCAACATCCTGAAGGTTCCACTCCCCTTTGTCCATTCCTTCACGGAACTTATCGCCGTACTTCATTACGCCGCTCTCAATCATCTCACGGAGCAAATCGTTACCTTCGCGGGTACGTTCACCCACACCGGTAAATACGGAGAATCCGTTATGACCTTTCGCGATATTATTGATAAGCTCCATAATAAGCACCGTCTTACCTACACCGGCACCACCGAACAGACCGATTTTACCACCCTTGCTATACGGTTCAAGCAAGTCAATAACCTTAATACCCGTATAGAGTATCTCAGTACCGATGGTAAGTTCATCGAATTCAGGTGCGGGCTGATGTATCGGGCGCAGATTCTCACGGTCCAAAGCGGGCAGTCGGTCTATAGCCTCCCCTATTACATTGAGCAAACGACCCTTAACCTGATTGCCCGTAGGCACTGCGATGGGGCGTTCGAGATTGTCTACACGCATACCGCGCTGCAGACCGTCGGTACTCTCCATCGCCACGCAGCGTACAGTGTTCTCTCCAATATGTTGCTCGACTTCGAGTATCAGCATCGAACCGTCGGGACGATCCACTTTCAAGGCGGTATATATCGGGGGCAAAACATTGCCCTCGCCTTCAAAAGCCACGTCCACAACAGGACCGATTACCTGAGCTATTTTTCCAAACTTATCGCTCATAGTCACTTATGATTATGCTTTATATTTTATTAAAAATGAATGCCATAGACGATGATAAGCACCATCAGCACAAGATTGAACAAGTTGATAGGCAACAGATACTTCCATTCGAGGGCAAGCATCTGGTCGATTCGCAAGCGGGGGAACGTCCACTTAAACCAAATGATAATGAACGAAAGAGCGATAGCCTTACCTATAAACCACACTACCGAAGGTATATAGTCCATTATGGCATTGAACCCGTCCCAACCGGGGAAATGCAACGGCATCCAACCTCCGAAGAACAGCAACGTGGCTACTCCCGATACGATAAACAGGTTAAGATATTCTGCAAGATAGAAGAAACCGAAATGGATACCGGAATATTCGGTGTGATAACCGGCAGTCAACTCACTTTCAGCTTCAGGAAGGTCAAACGGACCACGATTGGTTTCAGCCGTACCGGCTATAAGGTAAATAATGAATGCTATTATCGCCGGGATGTGACCGGAGAATATGAACCAGAGATTATTTTGAGCTTCGACAATCTCTACCACATTCATTGTTCCTGCAAAAGCCACCATTGTAAGCACCGACAGACCTATGGAAAGCTCATAGCTAACCATCTGCGCACCGGAACGCATGGCACCGATAAGAGTAAACTTATTGTTACTTGACCATCCGGCAAGCAGAATTCCCAACACACCTATCGACGAAACGGCAATAAGGAAGAAGATGCCGATATTGAAGTTGATAATCTGCAATCCGTTACCCCACGGTAGCACGGCAAAAGCGAGCATAGAAGCCAATATCACCAGATAAGGCGCGAGGGCGAACAGGAACTTGTCGGTATGATTGAGTGAGATAAGCTCCTTGATTAAAATCTTGAACATATCGGCTACACTCTGCAACAAGCCGAAGGGACCTACACGATTCGGGCCAAGACGGCACTGGAATGCCGCGCACACTTTACGCTCGAACCATATATAGAACAATGCGAGCACTGAATAAGTCAATAACAGAACCACGCCAATCAGGACACATTCTGTAGTCACGGCGAGCCATTCCGGCATAAACTGCAGGAGTTGGCTGTGTATCCATTCTGTCAAAATTGAAAAATCAAACATATATGTGAGAAATTACTATTATTTGCTTGTGGTTGAACTCGTAGTGGTTTTATCGGTCCATATCGGGTATGATATAATCGAGAGAACCACCGATGGTGATAAGGTCGGCAATCTTGCTTCCGCGCGCGATAAGATCCACTACCGATGCCGCAGGTAAGCAAGGAGGAGCTATCTTCAAACGGTAAGGAGAAGTAGCACCGTCGCTTTCCAGATATATACCGAAAGTACCACGGCATCCCTCTACCGTACGGAACCAGCGTCCTACAGGAAGTTTAAGCACCTTGGGGACTTTCACGCAATATTCTCCATCGGGGATATTGTCAATAAGTTGCTCAATAATCTTGGCACTCTGTTCCATCTCGCTCATGCGCACCTTGAAACGAGCCATGGCATCACCTTCGGTACGTACCACCTGCTCAAAGTCAAGTTCGCCATAAATGCTATAAGGATTTGTCTTACGAACATCGCAAGCCCAACCTGAAGCACGACCTGAAGGACCGGTTACTGACCAGTTGATAGCATCTTCACGCGAAAGAGTGCCTACACCCTCCATACGGTTCTTCGCTATAACATTGCCGGTAAATATCTTGTTGTATTCCTTGATGTTCTTCGGCAATACTTCAAGTAACGCTTTTACATCCTTGACAAAATCGGGATGCAAATCCTGCATGACGCCACCTATGCATTCGTAATTGAATGTCATGCGTGCACCACAGGTCTTCTCCATGATATCGAGAATCTGCTCACGCACTCTCAGAGTATAGAACAGCATAGTAGTCGCGCCAAGGTCCATACAGAATGTTCCTATAAAAAGACAATGCGAAGCTATGCGTGAAAGCTCGTCCATGAGTACACGAATAACCTGTGCGCGACGGGAAATCTCTATCCCGGCAGCCTGCTCTATAGTCATGCACAGACAGTGGTGATACGGATGAGCCGAGAAATAGTCCAAACGGTCCATAAAATGCAACGTTTGTGGATACGTGAGTTTCTCACATATCTTTTCTATACCACGGTGGATATAGCCCATATAAACGTCAATCTTCTTTATTGTCTCGCCATCTACCGCAGTACGGAAACGGAGCACACCATGAGTGGCGGGGTGCTGCGGGCCTATGTTGACCACAAAGTCATTTTCATCAAATACACGAACCTGCTTTTTCTCTACTTTGCCGTCGGGAGTCTCAACATACGTATCGGTAAAGTCACTCTGACGTTCGCTATCGGTAGTCACAGGATTAAGTTCCGGATTTTCGTCATAATCTTTACGCAGGGGATGACCGCTCCAGTCGATACTTAGGAAGAGACGACGCATGTCGGGATTGCCGATAAACACAATTCCAAAGAAGTCATACACCTCGCGTTCGAATATTCCTGCAATCTTCCATAGATCCGATACACTATGCATCATCGGATTCTCACGGCTCTCTGCCGTCACCTTAACTGAAAGATGCGCATTATTTTTGGTCGAAGTAAGGTAATACACGCAACCGAGATTGTCGGTCCAGTCCATACCTACTATAGTAACCAAAAAATCGAAACTCAAATCGGCATTTTCCTTTAGTTCTTTAGCCAAGGCATGCCATTTGGCATCGGGAATGTTCACCATTAAAATGTCGCCCTCTTCAAAAGTTGCTTCGGGAAACAATTTGGCTATGCTTTCCTGTATATTTGCCATAATCTATATCGTTAACTTATTTTACAATCTGAATTTAATCCTCAACACCTTCCATTGGGTGAGCTTTCAGGAATTCCTGCTGTTTTTCCTGACGATTGACACCTCCGAAGAATTTTTCCACCTTAATCTTACGCGACAATTGCATAATGGAATAAATCATAGCTTCGGGGCGCGGAGGACATCCGGGCAAATACACGTCAACGGGTATAATCTGGTCGACACCCATCACCACATGATACGATTTCTTGAACGGACCACCTGATACGGCACATGCTCCACACGCTATCACATATTTAGGTTCTGCAAGCTGATCGTACAGACGACGCAATACCGGAGCCATGCGATGCACTATTGTACCGGCCACCATTATAAAGTCGGCTTGACGGGGCGACGAACGGGCAACTTCCCATCCAAAACGAGCCATATCATAACGTGCCGCACCGAGCGACACAAATTCGATACCACAACAGCTTGTAGCAAACGTAAGCGGCCATATCGAGTTCGAACGACCCCAGTTAATCAATTTATCAAGAGTACCGACTACCACGTTGGTGCCATTGTCCTGCAATTCCTTTACAAGGCTCTCGATATACTCATTATCTTTCCACGCCTCGTAAGGCATGCTCTTTGTTGTTACTTCCATTCAAGCGCTCCTTTCCGCCAAGCGTAAACCAAGCCCAGCACTAATATTGAGAAAAAGATGGCGATGCTCAACAAACCGGCTCCGCCCAATTCCTTAACGCGGACAGCCCATGGGAACAGGAACACACATTCCACGTCAAACATCAAAAACAGGATTGCAAACAGATAATAGCCTACCTTAAACTGCGCCATGCTTTCGCCGCGAGTAGGAATACCACATTCGTAGGCCTCACCCTTCTGGGGATTAAAGGAGCGGGGGGAAATCAGCCCCGCGAGCCACAACGCAAGTGCCACCAAACCAATGCCCGTCAATGCGGCTGCTATGGCAAGCGTTGAAGACTGAATCGTTAATGATACCATATTGTTAATTCAAATATATTTGCACAACTCAAATCATTAAGCCATACACAACACGCTATCAAACACTTACCAAAATACAAGGCACAATGCTTCACTGTGTTTTTAATGGCAAACCGATTTTACGGTGCAAATATAGTCAAAAAAACATAAATATTCCGTCTGTTTACGATTCATTTTTCTCAATTAGCGACGAAATGTGAAAAACTTTCGACATCCCGACCGCACACACTCATCGGTTGGCGACCAAATTAGGCGTAAGGAACGCCGATATTCGATACTCGACTCCGGAAAATACCAAATCAATATCCAAATCAAAACGGTCGCGCATATCGGCATCTCCAACCAGCCGCGATAAAGACGACGCGGTGCCGTCCGACACCTTCACAGACGTACTGCCAGAAACAAACGAGAGTTCGTAACCTTCGTCGGTAAAGGCAAAACCAATCCCGGATATTTCCACCGAAACGCCATCACCGAGCATCGGCAAACCTGAGATACATATGGAAGCCGACATACTTTTGGGGTCAAGCGTGGTTTCATACACCACATCGTAATCTATTTTATCTCCATCAACTGCATCTTGCATAATACGGGTAGTCCCCTGCCCGAACACTGAATATGGATACGCAGTGACCCGATAATTACCATTAACCGTATAACGGGCGTAAAAACCGTCGCTCTTATACGAATCCAACGCATTTGCCTGACTATATACAATAACAACATCCGTCAACATCACATCGCCGGACACCGCACCATCGGGAACGAGCACATCCGCTTCTATGATTCTCAAACTTCCGGGACCGGACAAATCATAACTGCATTGAAGCCCGCTGAAACTCACTGTCACAGGTGCGCACTCGGGCGAATATTGGAGATTGGATATGGTCAGATTCACCTCCTGCATATCGTCGTCAAACACCATATAATAACCGGCATCGGGATATACCCTACCTTCCGAGACAGCCCTACCCGTATTGACCACATAATTAAATGTAGCCGGACTGTCGGCAATGACTATCTTTCTTAGAGGACCATCACTCCTACATGAAGAAAGCATGGGCAACAAAGCAAAAAGCGATATAAATAGTTGAACGTGTCTCATATACATCCAACCGCCGGAACGGCATTTTAGTTCGTTCCAACAATGCTTTACGCCATTTTATTTCCGTGAAGCGCCAAATTCCAGTCGCACCGTGACACCAAACCTACGCGGCTTGCCACGCTGAAGGAAACGGTTACTCATCGACTCAAAATAAAATGTATCGAACTTCGTACCGGTAACATTTTCCATCCATCCTTCGATGCTTAGCCAATCGCATTTAGCAGTGACTGACGCGCCAAGCTGTGCATAGAAAGGCTGGCTGGCATCATTTTCCTCATTCCAATATATACGCCCTACCCCACGGGTGTTAAGATTATATTCCAGAGACCATCGCGACCCGACGGAATGCGAATAAGTGGCAGAAGCAAACAACGTATTGGATGGAGCATACGGGACATAATGGTTCCTATAATCATTCTCCCCATCCACAAATCTCAGGAACTTGGCATTCGTGTACCCATACGATACATTCATAGCCCAATGCTCATTAGGATTACACCGCACCTGAACCTCAGCACCGAAACTTCGGGTCCTACCCGCATTAGTAGTGATACGCCCGGTAGTGGTGCCTTCGGGGAACATAGTAAGCTGTTGGTCGCGACAATCTATATAGAAAAGCGCCAAATCAGTCATAACGCGACCTTCGGCACAACCGATATGCGCACCCACTTCGTAATTCCAGCTCTTCTCGGGACGATAGCTCACTATATTATCCACATCAGGTCCTTCCGACGCGCCACCACCCATTCCGGGCATATTCTGCATCATGTCCGACATGAGACGCTGCTGCAACACCTCACTGAACATCTGCGTGTTATATCCACCGGACTTATATCCCTTGCCCACAGAAGCATACACACTCGACCCCGAATGCATGGGCAAGTCGTACGACACGGTGAACTTAGGCACAAACTCCAGAAAATGATCCGACAGTTTCCCGTTGTCATCTATCTTCACATCCCCGTTCAATATCGCTACCGGAGGCACACCACTCTTCATAAACACCGAATACGACGTATTGCAAAGACTATGATAATCAAGGGACGTTTTCTCATAATCAAGTCGCATACCGAGCGAAAGATTCACACGTCCTAAATCCACGGTACTCTGATGATACATCGCAAGCCCCCAGGTCGGTATCTCAAAATCGCTACCAAGCCTTATCGACGGCTCACCCCACTCAATTCTCACAGGTATCCGGTCATTGGTATTAACCCGGTCCGTTATCAACCGCGCGATGCCATCCTCTTTCAATGTCACAGGCGCATGCATGGAAGTATGCTTATAGAATCCGAATACACCGGCTATCCACGAATACTTATCCACAGCACCTCTCGCCACCACATCCTGAGTAAGCGCCCACTCATGACGTGCTTGCGTAAGCGTGAAGTAATCGAGCGGCATAAAATCCTGGTCAAGGGTCATATTGTCATCGATATACTGCACGCTCGTAATACTTGATAATGTAAATTTTCCGGGGTTCCATTTTACCGTCAATCCATCGCTGAAAGCATTGCGCCTATAGAAACAGGTATCGTTATAATTAATCTTTCCACTGCCCACAAGTTCGTATGGATATCCACCCTGACGTGACAATGTGAACGAAGCTACGTTATCCACTGCCACGGTCGGGCTAACCTGCCATTGCGTCTTCCATCGCAGATTGGCACTCTTATCCGAACCCACTTTGTAATCTTTGTAATAATTCGTGTAAAAGCCCTTGGAATAGCTGAAAAAGCCGGTAAATCCCATGGCAAGGCTCGGATTGAATTTGGCATAGTGCGACAATGCCATCCGGGCTTCCGGTCCATTCCCTACACTACCCATCACTCGACTACCTTGATACGACATCGGTTGCAGAGTATAGATATTGATTTGACCACCCATGGTATTACGTCCGTACAATGTGCTCTGCGGACCGCGCAACACCTCTATACGTTCAATATCAGCGACATCAAAATCATAATTATCCTTATTAAGATATGGCACGTTGTCCACGCTCAATCCCACTACCGGCTGTTCCATACGGGCGCCTATTCCACGCACATAAATACTCGAAGTCATGCGGCTGCCGTAATCGGGCATATAAAAGTTCGGTGAAATCTCGCTCACGTTTTTCATAGCATTGACACCCCAACGCTCCAATTGCGGTTGCCTGATAACCGTGGCGGCAAGAGGTTGCAGGCTCAAATCTTCCTTCTGCTTTATTGCCGTAACCGTCACATCACCAAGCCATCGGGTAGTGTCCGACTCTATCTCACTAATATTGGCATGTCCCGCCAATGACAAAGCCATAAGCGAAACGCACAAAACATATCGGATATCCATCTATCTATTCTATTCCATTAAATTTCTGCAAATATACGGCTTTGAACGGATATAGGCAACTAACCGTGTATTTAATGGCACAGGGTATCATTGATTCAAAAAAAATGTGTAAATTTGCGCGTAAATTAATACATTATTGATATTATGGCTCAACAGGACGAAGTTTTCAAAAAGATAGTTTCACACGCAAAAGAATATGGATTCGTGTTCCAATCAAGCGAAATTTACGACGGCTTATCAGCCGTTTATGATTACGGACAGAATGGTGTGGAATTGAAAAACAATATCAAACGCTATTGGTGGGATTCCATGACACTGCTTCACGAGAATATCGTAGGTATAGATTCCGCCATATTCATGCACCCCACAATATGGAAAGCATCCGGACATGTCGATGCGTTCAACGACCCGTTGATTGACAACCGAGACTCTAAAAAACGCTATCGCGCCGACGTCCTGATAGAGGAAGAAATCGCAAAATACGATGATAAGATTGAAAAGGAAGTAGCCAAGGCACGCAAACGCTTCGGCGAATCATTTGACGAAGCGTTGTATCGTCAAACCAACCCGCGCGTATCGGAATACGCAGCCAAACGCGACACTCTGCACGAACGGTTCGCCAATGCGATGAACGACAACAATCTTGAGGAACTCCGTCAGATAATCATTGACCAGGAGATAGTATGTCCGATATCAGGAACCCGCAACTGGACGGAGGTACGCCAGTTCAACCTGATGTTCCGTACCGAAATGGGTAGCACTGCCGATGGCGCCATGACCGTGTACCTTCGCCCCGAAACCGCACAAGGTATTTTTGTAAACTACCTCAACGTTCAGAAAACCGGACGTATGCGCATTCCTTTCGGCATTGCGCAGATAGGCAAGGCATTCCGCAACGAGATTGTAGCCCGCCAGTTCATATTCCGTATGCGCGAGTTCGAACAGATGGAAATGCAATTCTTCGTACGTCCCGGCGAAGAACTCAAATGGTTCTCCACATGGAAGGAATGGCGTCTGAAATGGCATAAGGCTCTTGGTCTGGGCGATGAGAAATATCGTTATCACGACCACGAAAAACTTGCTCACTACGCCAATGCGGCAACTGACATCGAATTCCAAATGCCATTTGGCTTCAAGGAAGTGGAAGGCATACACTCCCGTACAAATTTCGACCTCTCGCAACACGAAAAATTCTCTGGGAAAAACATCAAATACTTTGACCCCGAGTTGGGAGAAAGCTACGTACCCTATGTAATTGAAACATCTATCGGTGTTGACCGTATGTTCCTTTCAGTTCTATGTTCCGCTTATGAAGAGCAGAAACTCGACAATGGCGAAACCCGCGTAGTACTCCACTTACCGGCAGCACTTGCACCTGTAAAATGCGCTGTTATGCCGCTCGTACGCAAAGACGGACTGCCTGAAAAAGCCCGTGAGATAGTCAATGACCTGAAATTCGACTTCTCAACACACTACGACGAAAAGGATTCTATCGGCAAGCGTTATCGCCGTCAGGATGCCATAGGCACCCCTTACTGCATCACAGTCGACCATCAGACATTGGAAGACAACACCGTAACACTCCGTCACCGCGACAGCATGGAGCAGACTCGTGTCAACGTTGCCGACCTTCACCGTCTCATCCACGACAACGTAAGTCTCAACTCCCTCCTTCGCAAACTTGCATAAAAACAACTCTATAAAATACTATCATTAATGAAGTTAATAATCCGCTCGATTATAGCCATGATAGCAATCATCGCATTGCAGTCATGTAACTACAACACAATGGTTGAACAACAACAAGCTGTGGATCAATCATGGGCCGAAGTCGAGAATCAGTATCAGCGTCGCGCTGACCTGATTCCCAACTTGGTAAATACCGTAAAAGGATACGCAGCCCACGAATCATCAACATTTGAAAAAGTGACCGAAGCTCGTGCCAAAGCCACTTCAATTACAATTGATGCCGACAACCTCAACGAAGAAACCCTTGCCAAGTTCCAGGAAGCACAAAACGAGCTTACAGGAGCTTTGAAATCGCTGCTTGCCGTTACGGAAAACTATCCGGACCTCAAAGCCAACGAAAATTTCCGCGACCTGCAGGTTCAACTTGAAGGCACTGAAAACCGTGTCACTACAGCCCGTGGACGATATACGGAAGCTGTTGCCACTTACAATACCACTATCAAACAATTCCCCACCGTCATTTACGCCGGATGGTTTGGATTCGATGCCAAGCCGCAATTCAAGGCCGATGCCGGAGCATCGCAAGCTCCTAAGGTGGATTTCAACAACTAACAGATGAAGAAACTGATATATTTAGCAATCGCAATAATTGCCGTTACCGCATCTTCATGTGGCGATGACGGTAACACTTGGTCGGACTACAAAGATTGGCGCGAAGCCAACAACGACTGGTATCAAGAGCAAGTACAACTGCGCAATCCCGATGGCACACCATTTTACACCAATCTAAGACCCTCATGGTATCCACAGAGTGGCGTATTGGTTCACTACTTCAACGACCGCCGGGAGACCGCCGGAAATCTTTCTCCACTTCTCACAAGTCATGTCACAGTCAAATATGTGGGCAAGCTTTACAATGGCACCACATTTGACTCTACTACAGTGGGAAGCGACAGCGTACGCACTTTTCAGTTATCGGATGTTGTAGTAGGTTGGCAGGTAGCCCTGTCGGATATGCGAGTAGGCGATACATGCCAGATAATAGTCCCCTACGGCGAAGGATACGGCATTAACGGGTCCTCATCAATAAATCCGTTCTCAACCCTGCAATTCAACATACGCCTTGTAGACATCCCCGACTATCTCATCCCTTGATAGAGATTTATCATAACGATACAAGATAAGATACGGAGCGCGAAAATTTGCGCTCCGTATTTCGTATTGGCAAATCTTTTTTATTCAATCGATTGTTATCATAGCATAAAACAACATTAACTAACCACGGCGGCAATGTCTAAAAGCATTTCCGGCCAAAAAACTTTACAACTATGAAATACAACATCATCGACATTGAAGGTGTAGGTGAAGCGTACGCCGAGAAACTACAAGCTGCAGGCATCAACACCGTTGACGAACTGCTCGGACGTGGAGCATCGCCAAGAGGTCGTCAAAAGTTAGCCGAAGAAACAGGCATATCCGAGAAGCTCATCCTTCGCTGGACCAACCATGCTGACCTATTTAGGGTAAAAGGCGTCGGACCGCAGTTTGCCGAACTCCTTGAAGCTGCCGGAGTTGACACCGTCAAAGAATTCCGTCATCGCAAAGCCGAAAATTTGGCGGCTAAGATGGAAGAAGTCAACGAGAGCCGTAAATTAACCCGCAGAGTGCCCACTGCCGCCGAGCTCCAACGCATGATCGACGATGCGGCAACACTTGAACCCGTGATGACTTATTGATTTACCTGTCGCAGCAACGAACCAATTATCCGTATGATGCGTTATTACACCGATTATTAATGACAAATAAATACGATATGAAACTTAAACTATTTTACCTCCTTATCGCTTTGGTTGGCGGATTCACGTTCGTTAGTTGCGATGACGATGACGACGCTCCAAAATTAAAAGATATTCCACAAGCATGTCTCGATTCATTCAAGGCAAAATTTCCGGAAGCCAAGAACGTGGATTGGGAACGCAAAGGTACATATTACGTAGCTGAATACGATAAATTCAACAATCGTGAAGTGGAAGTATCTGCTTGGTTTGCGCCTGACGGCACATGGAACATGACTGACACAGATTACGGCAAGGACCTGTTCATGCTTCCCACAGAAATCAACACTGCGTTCAATCAATCCGAATACAGTTCGTGGACTATTGATGACATTGACTTGTACGAATATCCCGATACAACCAAGGACTTTTATCTGATAGAGGTGGAGAAAGCCGGACAAACGGACATGGAACTGTACTTCAAGACCGATGGAACCTTAATCAAGGCTATCCCCGACACAAATACCGACATCACTCCCGACACTCAGATTTAAATCTCGCATAAGCGATTTCCCATACTACCGTGAGGACAGAATAAACACTCTGCCCTCACATTTTTTTGTAGACATTACAACCAATTAAGGCAGCGGATGATTTTTTGCAAGTAAGTTAATTAATTCGTATCTTTGTATGTGAGTGCGGAATTCCGTAAAAAAATAAAAAACCAACAATATCCCATGAGCGACGAAACATATACCGATGAAATAGAAGAGAGCGGCGAAGCCACCGAAGGAGGTTTCGCATCCATGTTTGTTGATCTTTCCGACGACGTTGTCCGCCAACAGCTCCGCGGTATGTTTCAGAGCTGGTATCTTGATTATGCATCATACACTATACTTGACAGAGCCATACCGCATATCAACGACGGATTAAAGCCGGTGCAACGTCGAATCCTGCACTCGATGAAAACGCTCGACGACGGCCGATTCAATAAAGTGGCAAATATTGTCGGTAACACCATGCAATATCACCCACACGGCGATGCGTCAATCTATGGGGCGTTGGTTCAACTCGGACAGAAAGATTTATTGGTTGAGACCCAAGGAAACTGGGGTAATATCCTTACTGGCGCATCAGCAGCAGCCGGTCGTTACATAGAGGCCCGTCTGTCGCAATTTGCACTTGACACCCTCTACAACCCCAAAGTTACTGAATGGACACTCAGCTATGACGGACGAAAAAAAGAACCCGTCACCCTTCCTGCCAAATTCCCATTGTTGCTTTCACAAGGCGTCGGTGGTATCGCGGCAGGATTGTCATCACTTATTCTCCCACACAATTTCAACGAGATTCTTGATGCGGCTGTAGCATACCTCAAAGGTGAGGATTTCACACTTTACCCCGATTTCCCCACCGGTGGGTTCATTGACGTAAACCGCTATAACGATGGTGCCCGTGGCGGCAAGGTACGTGTGCGCGCGAAAATCGAGAAAATCGACAACAAGACCCTCGCCATAACAGAAATCCCCTATGGCACCACTACAGGCTCGCTGATAGAATCCATCCTTAAAGCTTTTGAGAAAGGCAAAATAAAGATTCGCAAGGTCGATGACAATACCGCCGAAACCGCATTGATTCTCGTTCACTTACTTCCGGGAACATCAAGCGACAAGACTATTGATGCGCTATATGCGTTCACTGATTGTGAGCTTCCGGTATCTCCAAACTGTTGCGTAATTTACGACAACAAGCCGCACTTCATTGGCGTGAGCGATGTGCTGCGACGCAATGTCGAGTCGACACAATCAATACTCAAGGCTGAGCTTGAAATACAGCTTGACGAAGTCAACGAACAGCTGCACTTCGCTTCACTTGAGCGAATATTCATAGAAGAACGCATATACAAAGACAAGGAATTTGAAGAAAGTGCCAGCAAGGAAGCCGCTATCGCACATATCGACCATAGGCTTGAGCCATGGAAACCCAAAATGGTACGCGAAGTTACCTCGGAAGATATCGAACGACTGTTTGAAATCAAAATGGGACGGATTCTCAAATTCAACTCTCGTCAAGCGGAAGAGAATATCGCCGCCTATAAGGAAAAAATCAGTCATCTTCAGAGTGAACTCTCCAATCTTACGGATTATACCATACGTTGGTACGAATCACTCAAGCAGAAATACGGAGCTGCATATCCCCGCCGCACTGTAATAAGAAGTTTCGACAATATCGAAGCTGCCACTGTAGCCGAAGCCAACGAGAAGCTATATATCAACAGAGAAGAAGGTTTCGTGGGTACCTCACTTAAAAAGGATGAATACCTGTGTACCTGCTCCGAACTCGATGATATCATAATCTTCTACAAGGACGGACGATACAAGGTGTGCAAGGTTCAGGACAAAATGTTTGTAGGTAAAAACATTTTGTACATCAACGTATTCAAACGCAATGATGCCCGCACGATATACAATGTGATATACCAGAACGGCAAAGGTGGTATTTACTACATGAAACGTTTCAACGTCACCGGTGTCACCCGAGACAAGGAATATAATATAACCCAAGGTCTCCCCGGTTCGAAAATCGTATGGTTCACCGCCAATCCCAATGGGGAAGCCGAAGTGGTGAAAGTGACATTGAAACCCAAGCCACGCCTGAAAAGTCTGTTCATAGATGTAGACTTCGGAGAACTTGCCATAAAAGGTAAAGGAGCCATGGGCAATATCGTAACCAAGAACGAAGTCCACAGATTCACGCTTAAAGAGAAAGGCAAGTCCACTTTAGGAGGACGACAAGTGTGGTTTGACCCCGATGTTCTGCGTCTGAATTATGACGGACGAGGTGAGTTCCTCGGTGAATTCATGGGCAATGACCTGGTACTCGTCATTCTTAAAAATGGAGAATACTACACCTCATCCTTCGACATCGCCAATCATTATGAGGAAAACATCTTACGCATAGAGCGTCTTCGTCCCAAACAGGTATGGACAGCAGTGGTACGGGACGCCGACCAACAGAATTACCCGTATCTCAAGCGTTTCACATTTGAACCTACCACCAAGAAACAGAGCTTCATAGGGGAAAACGACAAGTCAGAGTTGATAGCCCTATCCGATGCCCCGGGAGCACGGTTTGAGGTAACCATGGGTGGGGATGATGCTTTCCGTGGAAGCTTCATTATCACAGCTCCGGAATTTATTGCAGTGAAGTCGTTACGAGCCAAAGGCAAACGCATCACCACATTCAATGTCGAATCTATCGTAGAGACAACTCCGTTGGAAATAGAAGAGAATGAGCTTCAAGACACGGAAGTCAATATCGACAACGATTTGATTGACAGCGATACTGAAACCGATGAAAACAAATCAGAGGATGAAGTGCGCGATGAGATTACCGGACAACAACGCATTTTCTAACTCCTATAATCCACATCAACTATACCTTACCGCTACGCAATGCACCGTTTACTTACCTTTCTGATGCTTGTCACTTTATCGCTTGCATCATACGCCCAATCCGATTCCATAATACGCCCGGTAACATCGGCATATACCTTGTCAATAGGTTCTTCACATCTGGCAGATACCTATTTATCACCAATCAAATATAACGGATGGCAGGCGGGCATAGGCTATGAACGAATGCAGGCGATGAGATTTTCTCCTGACAAGTGGGTCATGCAATTAAAATTGAACCTTGATGTTGACCGCACTGATAATCTTGTCGGCAACGCCTCAATGTGGTATGCCGGATTGGATTTCTCATGGGGCATGATGCACCGATGGCGTATGCCTTATGGAATTACAATAGGAGCCGGTGGTGCTGCCGAAGCTGAAATTGGATGCCTGTACCTTAACCGAAACGGGAACAATCCGGCATCAGCTAAAGCTGCCGTAACAGTCAACGCCACCGCCTACGCATCATGGAACGGCAACATAGGACGCCTGCCGGTAACCCTACGCTACCAACCTACCCTACCGGTAATCGGAGCGTTTTTCGCACCCGATTACGGGGAGTTATATTATGAAATATATCTCGGCAACCGATCGGGACTGGCTCATTGCGCATGGTGGGGAAACTATTTTAAACTCGACAACCAACTCACCGCCGACCTTCATTTCGGTGGAACATCACTCAGGCTCGGATACTCAGGTAAAATCCTGTCAACTAAAATCAATCATGTCGTAACACATATCTTTACACATTGCGCGGTAATAGGCATATCCGGCGAATGGATTTCACTGAATCCACGCAAAAAACTATCGCCGGACGCACGTACCATTTCCGCTACATACTAACAGATACACACCATTAAGGATACAGCAATGAAAAATATTATCACAGCACTGCTCTCTATACTCTTATTTACAAGCTGCCACGATATTCCGGAATATGGCAACAACGCAAAAGGGAATTTCGAAGCATTATGGACTATTCTTGATGAACATTACTGTTTCTTTGATGAAAAGGGTGTGGACTGGGATGAGATTCATGACCGTTATGCCCAACGCGTACACAATAACATGGGCTCGCAGTCTCTATTCGAACTATGCAGCGACATGATTAATGAACTACGCGACGGTCATACCAATCTCTCAGCGCCATTCGCATCATCTTTCTACCGGAAATGGTGGAGCGATTATCCACAGAACTACGATGCCCGCATCATACAGCAATATTATTTCAACTTCAATTACCGTACGCTCGGAGCCTTTGACTACGGACTGCTCAGCGAAAATATAGGCTACATACATTACTCCTCATTTGAGTCGGGTATCGGAGCCGGAAATATGGATTACATCCTCGCTTACTTTCTAAGGGCGGAAGCATTGATTATCGATGTCCGTGATAATGGCGGCGGTAACCTAACCAATGTAGAGGATATTGTCAACCGCTTCATTGACCGGCGTATCCTGGCGGGATACATAAGCCATAAGACAGGTCCCGGTCACAAAGACTTTTCCAAACCTTACGCCTACCATATCGACCCGATAGGCGATGGCCACCTCTCATGGGGCAAACCTGTCGTAGTCCTTACCAACAGAAGTACATTCAGTGCTGCAAACAATTTTGTGTCCATAATGAAATCACTACCCAATGTGACAATCATAGGCAGTACCACGGGGGGGGGCAGCGGCATGCCGTATAGTTCGGAACTGCCCAACGGATGGGGAATACGATTCTCAGCATGCTCAATCCTTGATTCTGATGGCAATACCACAGAATTCGGAATAGAACCCACTGAAGGATGTGCCGTGGACATGGATCCGCAAGCCGCATTGGATGGCCACGACACAATCCTTGATTTCGCTATCAGCTATATCCAGAGAACAGCTTCGGGACTCGGGGATTAAATAATACATCCCTTCATGTAAGTATCCATATCCTTGTCTCCCCTACCGGACAGATTTATCACCACCACATCGTCAGGTCCGAACTTCACTGCATCAAGTGCACCAAGTGCATGAGAACTCTCTAACGCCGGAATTATACCTTCGGTACGTGACAACATCAACGCGCCTTTCAATGCAGCATCATCATCAACCGCCACTACTTTAGTTCTGCCTATTGATGCAAGATGAGCCTGCAACGGACCTATCCCGGGATAATCCAATCCGGCTGAAATGGAATACGCCTCCCTCACATTGCCACCGTCATCCGTAAGCACCATCGTGCGCGACCCATGCAACACGGTTGCCGTCCCTTGGGTTATTGACGCCGCAGTTTCGTCCGTTTCCACCCCCTTGCCGGCAGCTTCAACGGCTATAAGTTTAACATCCGGCTCATTTATAAAATGATAGAATGCACCGGCAGCATTACTTCCTCCGCCTATGCATGCTATCACGTAATCAGGGTTCTCACGTCCGGTCATCTCTTTCAACTGCTTTTTAATCTCAAAACTTATAACCGATTGGAAACGCGCCACCATTTCGGGATAAGGATGCGGTCCTACAGCACTGCCTATAAGATAGAATGTCTCGTCAGGAGCGGCACACCATGCTGCAAGTGCGGCATCGACTGCATTGTTAAGAGTGGAGTTACCCGAGGTCACCGGTACGACGGTGGCCCCGAGCATCTCCATGCGAAGCACATTCGGACGTTGCCGCTTTACATCCTCGGCGCCCATATATACCGAACACTCCAAACCAAGCAGAGCGGCAACCGTGGCTGCGGCAACACCATGTTGTCCGGCTCCGGTTTCAGCTATGATACGCCGCTTGCCCATGCGCTTCGCGAGCAAACCTAACCCTATCGCATTATTTATCTTGTGAGCACCTGTATGATTCAGGTCCTCCCGTTTAAGAAATATGTTAGTACCATAAATCTCACTTAATTTATCGGCACGATAAAGTGGCGTCGGACGCCCTACGTAATCATGCAACAGACGGTCAAACTCGGCATTGAATGCAGAATCATCGACATATCTGCGGAACGCCTTATCCAATTCATCTATATTAGCTTTCAATTGCTCTGGCACATACGCGCCGCCGAACTCACCGTAATAACCATTAGCATCGACCGGCAGTAAATTTGTAAGTGGATAGTGTAACATTGTATTCTGTTTTTTGTGGTTAAAAAAATTCATATAACTAAAGATGACCGTTATGCCAAAAGCAAACGGTCATCATATTAAATTTGTAATAAGTCTCTTAAACGATTGTATCGGACTATCGAAAAATCAATATCGCATGTTGCCGCCTGCTTTATCCGGTAGGCGCCACCAATATTGGATATTTATGCGATTGTTCATATTTCGATTCGTTGATACCGCAAATATAGGTATGATTATTCAAAATACAAACTTTGATTGAAAAAAGTTTCAAAAAAATGTACTATCATGTAATTTTGCACCCTGAATAGACCATCACATCAACCAAATCATACATTATGAATAGTGCAATAGTCACACTGATACTACTCGTTATCTCCAATGTATTCATGACCTTCGCATGGTACGGACACCTTAAACTATCATCATCGGGAGTATCATCCAATTGGCCCCTATACTGGGTGATACTACTCTCATGGGGAATAGCCCTGCTTGAGTATTGCTTTCAAGTACCTGCCAACCGTATAGGATTCGAAGGCAATGGAGGACCATTCTCATTAATTCAATTGAAAGTGATGCAGGAGGTAATCACCCTTGTAGTATTCGTCATATTCAGTTTATGGGCATTTGAAGGATTCCGGCTACAATGGAACCACATACTCGCATTCTTCTTTTTAGTGGCAGCGGTGTACCTTGTATTCATGAAATAAGCGTATCACCGCTCCATAGCCTTATAGATTTCCGATAGGATAGCGCCACGTGGATTCAATGTCGAGAAAGCCTTATTGTTGCGCGAGGGGGTGATTCGGTTGCACAGGAACACAAATATCAACCGCCGCTCAGGATCTACCCAGAAACATGTGCCGGTAAATCCAGTATGACCAAAAGTCCGCTTAGATGCTTCCGGAACCCACATACTTTTCTGACGTGCGAGCATATCGAACCCGAGTCCGCGCATACAGTCATGGTCAACAGAATCAATAAATTTCCGCACAGTCTCATAATCGTATATGGTATCACGCCCATATACCCCACCGTCAAGCCACATCTGACACAGCTTGGCTATATCTCCGGCATTGCCAAATAATCCGGCATTGCCCTGCACCCCGCCTGAAAATGCAGCAATCTCATCATGCACATATCCACGCAGATGCTGTTTTCGTAGGAAACGGTCATGCTCGGTCGGAGGTATATCAGCCAACCGATAATACGACAATGGTCTATAGCCTGTGTGCCACGCACCGATAGGAGCAAACACTTCAGTATCCACCCATTGGTCATGAGCCACACCTGTCACATTCTCCTCAATATTCATGAGCAGACAGAAATTCAGGCAACTATAGAGATACTTTCTATCCCGTAAGGGAATACCATATATGGCATTCATCACTACATTGTATGCCGAATCACATACATAAAGCCCCTTTGCGATATCGATGTTAAAATAATCACTTCTGTCGGTAGAGATAATATCCCGCCGCAGTCTTGCATCACGGTGAGCATATAAGCCATCTTCCACTTTCACGGTGTACGGTGCAGAATACTTTCTACGGAATAATGGAGCTGTATAAGATGTGGAATCGGTCATGAGACGGTACATATCCAAAGTAGCCGGTAATCCCGACTGATGATACAGCAAATCACTCATGGTAATATCCTCCTTGTCCGTACCCTGCAATTCAGGAATGTATTCGGCTATTGACGCATCAAGTTCTATCAACCCCTCATCGAAAGCTTTCATGACACCTGCAACCGTTGCCGTAGCCTTGGTCATGGAAGCAAGGTCATAGATAGTCTCCGAAGTTACACGTCCTGCATCATTGGTATAGTCCAACTTGCCATACGCCTTATCCAATACGACATTCCCATTCCTTGCCACCAACACCTGACATCCGGGAAATGCCTTACCGGAAATGCATGCGCGTACTATCGAATCGACACGCATCTCGAGATTAGCATCAAATCCCTCTTCTCCCAATGCAGAATAACCTATACGGCATTTCCCAATATCCACACCATCGCCAATAGATGCCACACCGGGAACATTTACCGGGAAACGGCCGGTGACATCGATACCTCCGAACAAAGCCTGCGCCGCAGCTCGTTCCACCGCCGGAATATTATCATAGGCAGCCACAAGTGTATGCTGCGATTCGAGATTACCGAACTTCGACATCTTATATGGATTGATGAAGAACACGGGGATAATCTCCTTGCCTTTGCCACACAAAGTATTGAATGCCGATACCGCCCATGCGGCATCGGAAAACACACCGAGTATCACAACATCAGCATCGCTCACTCCGTGCAAAACATTTTGAGAAACTCCGGTCTTATCCACAGAATAGCAATCGACCTTGGCATAGCGACGACAAACGTCAGCAAACACATTGTCAGCCTTAGCCCCAATATTAACCAAAGCGATACGATTGCGTGACAAGTCACCGACAGGCAGCAGATTTTGATTGTTCCGCACCACGGTTATCATACCTTTAGCAAGGCGGTCAATCACACCCTCAGACTCGTTCGAGCAGATTTTATTCCGGGCATCCTTATCAGGTCGCAGATATCCCAACCGGCACTTATATTCCAAGACCTTACGGCAGCGTTCATCTATATCACTTTGTTTTATCCGGCCGGATTTAACAGCCTGCACAACCGCTTCCATGTCAGAGAGGGGCGCAGATGAACCCAAAAGCACATCAGCACCGGCACGCAATGCCGCCACACAATTGTTTTCCTGTACCGAAGCTCCCTTCATGGCAAGCGCATCGGTAAATACCAGACCTTTGAAACCAAGCTCATGCTTGAGCAAACCGGTTGTTATCTTGTTTGAGAGAGAAGCGGGTGTGCCCTTGGCATCGAGCGACGGGACTTTGAGATGTCCGACCATGATTCCGGACATGCCAGCATCCATAGCCGCACGGAAAGGCAACAAATCAACACTATCGAGCATGGCACGTGAATGGTCGACCGTGGGCAATGTCTTATGAGAATCACTTGATGTATCACCATGCCCGGGGAAATGTTTACCGACCGACATTACACCACCATGCTCCATACCCGCACAATAAGCGGCACCAAGGCGCGCCACATGAGCGGCATCCTCACCAAACGAACGATAACCTATGACAGGATTACGTGGATTGGAATTGACATCCAATACCGGAGCGAAATCCACATTGATGCCCAACAGCCTACACTCACGCGCCACCTCACTACCATAATCGTAAAGCAGCTGAGGATTCTGTATAGCCCCTAATCCCATATTATAAGGGAAGCGCGGAGCGTCGGTGACACGCATGGCAGGACCCCATTCGCCATCGAGGGTTATAAGCAACGGAATATCGGCAAGACTCTGAGCCGAATCTATCAATGCCGAATAACTCTTCACAGTCCCCTTACCAAGCAGAAAACCACCTATACCTTCACGCGCCACCATTTTCTGCAACAATGCATAGCCAGCCGCATTGTCAGTGATATCGAAGCGAGGTACGAACAACTGAGCTACACGTTGCCGCAAAGTAAGCGTCGACATGACGGAATCGGCCCAAACGGTACACTCAGCAGGTCGAGGCACAGATAGGATAGCGGGCGAATGCGACTGCACTCCTACCGATGATACGAACACCAACAGCAGCCCCACAGCCATACGCAACAGCCCATTGCGATAAATACCACACAGCATAATCAAGAATCAGTAATAAAACAAATGGGGATTAAAACTCTTATCGGGAACGCATGCGCACGGTATTGTCCGGAATCATTTTTTTACCTTTCATGGCTCCGGATACGAATGAGTTAATCATATCGTCAAACAGCACTTCATTGCTCGATGCTATCACCTTGCCATTGGTCAACGGAGCCATATAGTCACCGCCCCCTGCAAGATAATCGATTGTTGCCACGGTATATATCTTATCTTCATCCAACGGACGACCGTCGATAAGCACTTCGGTACATTTTCCGGTCGATGGATCGAAAATGGCAGATACATTTCCGCTTACGCCATCGCCACCACGCGATGCCATGACATCCATTGCCTGAAGTAAATCGCGACCGGACAGTTCGAGTACCACCGTACGATTGTCAAAAGGAAAAATCTGCATTATTATACCTTTGGTGACATCGCCCTTAGGCAAACTTGAGCGTATACCACCTTTGTTGACTATGGACATGTCAATATGCTTTTCGGTCAACCTACGGGCATCGTTACGGACAAAATCAGCCATCCAATTCATCAATCCCGGCTCGCGTACATTAAACTCCTTGGCTGCCTTGCCAATTTTTATGGCACGTACAGAATCGACCTTATGCTTATATGGGGCGATAATTTCAGCGAGATCAGAATCGAGCCTGTCATCGAAACGCTTGTCGACAGTCAATAGCTTATAGTCAGCAGTACCATTATCAAGGTCGATATCTATCTCACCGACATTGAAACCGGATTTGCCGGTCTGAGCGACAATAACAGTATCGCCTACAGCATTAACGATACGGCTTGCGGGCGAGTCAGGATTAGCCGGATTGATAGTGGTGTGGGAGTGTCCACCTATTATTATATCAATATCCTCGCTACGGGTAGCCAAATCAACATCGGAATACCCCGGTTCATGACTATAACCGATATGCGATACGGCTATAACCATATCCACCTTCTCGTTGTGCTTCAGATGCCACGCCGTGGAATTGGCAGCTTTCAATCCGTCGAGATACTTAACTCCACCGATATTCTTATCGGCAATCATACCATCGGGGACAAGGTTGATGGCGATAACTCCAATCTTCTTACCATCAAACTCCTTTATAGTGTATGGCGAGAAGAGTCCGTCGAGTTCAGTACCCCGGAAATCATAATTGGTGGATAGACGCTCGGCATCCAGATTGCGCCACTGCTCAGCCAACGCCTCCACTCCATTGTCGAACTCGTGATTGCCAAGAATCTGAATGTCATAGTCCATCTCATTCATGACCTTCCCCTCCACTTCACCACCGAAGAGAGTGAAGTACAAAGTGCCCTGCACGGCATCGCCGGCATCAATCAACAGGACATTGTCGTTGGCACCGCGCACACTATCAATCAAAGCCTTGCGGCGCAACACACCGCCACGGTCCTTATCATCAGGATCAATCTGACTATGGGTATCATTAGTATGCAACACGACGAGCCGCTCAGCATAAGCCTGATTGGCAGCCACAGACAAAGTTCCGGCAGCCAAAACAGCATAGTATATATATCTCAGTTTCATATTTTAATGTTAAATTTATTGGACATTAGTCAGCAGACACACGAAGATAACAATTTAAGCCACGTGAGCCAACACTTAATCCCGGTAATAAACGTTTTTTAAAACTTCCCTTGTTTTTTGGATTTGGGGAGGGGGGCGAGGATGGGGAGGGAGAGGGAGTAGCGGAGGGCGAGGATGCGGAGGAGGATTACGGTGGCGGCACAGCTAATCTGTTGGGCGAATGGACTGCCACCCATCAGCATTATGACCCAATATACCAGTGCTCCGGCGAGACATGCGGTGGCGTATATGTCCTTACGGAAAACCAACGGTTCCTCGTTGATGAGAATGTCGCGGATAACACCGCCGAATGCACCGGTGATAATGCCCATGACAGTCGCAACCCACATGGGGTAGCCCACGGCAAGAGTTTTCTGTATGCCTATAACACAGAACATGGCAAGTCCGATGCTGTCGAAAATGAACAGGACTTTGTCGCGGCTCACCAACATGTTTCGGAAAACAATAACAGTAGCGAGCGATAGTGCCGTAACGGCGAGATACCACCACGTCTGCATCCAGAATACCGGAATATCGAGCAAGACATCACGTAGCGTACCACCTCCGATAGCTGTCACCAGTCCTACGATATAAGCTCCGAACCAGTCGAAATTTTTCGTTGCGGCAAGTCGGATACCACTTATGGCGCAAGCCACAGTACCTACCATTTCAGTTACAAACAAGAACGTTTCTTCCATAAACCAGAGCGATATTGACAGAATGCAAAGTTACAAAAAAACAATCACTAAAGATAGTATCATTTTTATAAGACTAAAAAACAGCAGATTAAGCATAGGGAGTGAAAATTATTTGAATTTTTACAGAAAAATGCTTGGCTGTTTCAAACAAACGTATTAACTTTGCACTCGCAATCGCAAAAGAGTTTGCATGGCTCCTTAGCTCAACTGAATAGAGCATCTGACTACGGATCAGAAGGTTAC